>ERZ808037.269-NODE-269-length-55013-cov-32.907984_pt1 | contig 55013 bp, 45 predicted proteins | sample MGYA00380190_ERZ808037 | MGnify/ENA primary metagenome ERZ808037 (study PRJEB31490, sample SAMN06133399) | mouse gut metagenome | isolation source: J9 | host: mice | place: China: Chengdu | collected 2015-05 ... | reverse complement strand
TGGTACTGCGAAAGCGGGAGAGTAGGTAACCGCCCCCTTCCAAGCCCCGAGAAGCCCACGCTTCCCGGGGCTTTTTTGTGTATATACGCCCCGGACTCGCCGCTGAACCAGCGCTTCGCCGCCCCTCCAGCGCTTCGCCTTGCGGCTTAGACTGGCGCTCGGCCCGGCGCCCGGCTGCGGGCCTTCGCGACCGCATTTGGGATGGAGCTGAAGCTCTAACCGCTTCCAAAATTAAAGAATGGAAAGGCAGAAAGAGGGCAAAAGGCTTTTTAAGGCAGAAGGCAGAAGGCGGAGGGGAGAGGGCAGAAGGCAGAGGGCAGAAGACAGAGGGAAGATGGCAGAAGGCGGAAGGTAGAAGGTAGAAGGCAGAGAGCAGAGGGGAGGAATTATTTCTGGATTTCGGCGGAGAGCATTTTAGAGCCGAAGCGGCAGTAGATGCATTTGCGTTTCTCGCAATATTCGCGGCGTAGCTGAATGAGGGCCTGCGATGTGAAGGCGTCTTTACAAGGTATTTTAGTGGAGGAGAACAGGCGGATGATGGAGTTGTTCTCAGGCGGTATTTGCCGGAGGATTTCGATGTTGTCTTCGATATTGTCGGTTTCGCCGCGATAGGTGGCGTATGCCTGGCGCAGGGGGATGCAGACGTTAATGATGAGTGTGTCGACAGAGGCTTTCGACAGGGCCTGCGGACGGGCTCCTACGCATGGGTCGAATGTGAAATGTGTGGCCCAGAATCCATACATCTGTAGGTCGAAGATCTTTTTCATCTCATCGTATGTCTTGGCATCAACTATCTGGCGCATGAGGTGGCATCCCTGATGGAGGATGAATGCAAGGATGGCCAGGCGACGGTGAGGAAAGTTCTGCGGGCGCGTACGTGCCATCTTCCATATCGGAGGAATGGGTTTGAGCGAATATTTTCGCGCCATGAAGGCGTATTCTTCGCGCAGACGGGTGATGTATTCGTCTTCCTTGTCGCAGGGCATGGGGATGAGGCCGGCCTGACCGAAAACGAGCGCTTCGACTGTGACGAGTTCGTGGCGGTGCTTTTCCAGAAAGCGCAGTGAAAGGCTTTTGGCCAGCAATTCAAAGGGTTCGCTGTTAAGTCCGAAGCCGAGGCCGCGCGCGAGGGTGATGTATGCGGCACTGTCCCAGAATCCGGCTGACTCTTTGACGATGCTGAGGATGCGTTCGCTCTTAGTCTGCAGACGTTCAGCGCCGAGCGCTGTAATCCAGTCGGAATGGTAGATGGGGTGAAGTTCGTTGATGGTCAGGCGGCAGGGAAGGGCGGAGTCGGCTGAGCTGACAAGCAGATTGCAGCGGCGGGCTGCCTCAGCTGTGCAGTGCATTATCATCTGGGGGATTACGGCTCCGGAGCGGCGATGAATCGGCATGTCGTCGATCTGAACCACGTGCAGGATGATGGAGTCGTAGGCCGGGTCTGTGTCGTGATGATGACGAAACCAGTCGGAGGCGCGGACGTGGATTTCGATGTTGCCGACCCATATCTGCCCGTCGATTTCCACCGTGGCGTTGAAGAAGTCGGGTCCGGCATCGTGGTTCAGCAGCCCCTGGTCGATGATGCGCACGCGTCGGCCATCGACGGTCTGCATATCCTGGCGCAGACCGAGCCGATGTTCCCAGACGTATTGCATAAGTTTCTCCATCGGCGCTAATTTACGATTTCTCTTCGAGGGATGCAAGCATATCCGCCGCAGATTTCCCCTTCAGGGGGTGGACCCACTGCGGCGATAGCTGGCACAGGGGTTCGAGTACGAACCGCCGGAGGTGCATGCGCGGGTGCGGCAGGGTCAGCTCCGGCGTATTGACCACGAGGGCATCCATGAAAATCAGGTCGATGTCGATATGGCGGTCGGTGTAGCTGCCGTCGGGATTGCGGTGGGGCGCTCGGGAAATGCTATGCTCAATGGCCTGCAGGGAGTGAAGGAGGTCGGGTGCAGTGAGGTCTGTGTCGATCTCGATGGCGAGGTTGACGAATTTATGGCTTGACGTAAAGCCCCACGGCTCGCTCTCAACAAAGTCGGAGCAGCGCGCGGATGAGGTCGGGGAGCATAATAACGCAATCTCGGCGACAGCCTGCCTGATTAGGGAGCGACTGTCGCCGAGATTGGATCCTATGTTAATGTGAGCTTTCACATCTTTGGCATAAGCGGATGGTCGAAGGGCAGAGTGAAACTCGCGTTAGACCGATGATCAGAGTGCGCGGGCCACTTCCACCTGCTCGAAGCCTTCGATGATGTCGCCGACCTGGATGTCGTTGTATCCCTGAATCGACAGACCGCAGTCGAGTCCGGCAGTGACCTCCTTGGCATCGTCTTTGAAGCGTTTGAGCGAACCGAGCTCGCCGGTGTAGCGTACGATACCGTCGCGGATGAGGCGAACCTTGTTGGTGCGCTTGATCTTGCCTTCGCGGACGATGGCTCCGGCGATGGTGCCCACTTTCGAAATCTTGAAGGTCTCGAGCACTTCGGCCGAACCGGTGATTTCTTCCTTGACTTCGGGGGCAAGCATACCGGCCATGGCGTCTTTGACCTCTTCTATGGCCTGATAGATGACCGAATAGAGGCGGATTTCCACGCCGTCGTGTTCGGCGGCACGGCGTGCGGCCTGCGACGGGCGCACCTGGAAGCCGATGATGATGGCATCGGAGGCGGCGGCCAGAGTGACATCGCTTTCGGAGATTTCGCCGACGGCTTTGTGAAGCACGTTGACCTGGATTTCGGGAGTCGACAGCTTGATGAGCGAGTCGCTGAGGGCCTCGATGGAGCCGTCGACGTCGCCCTTGACGATGACGTTGAGCTCGCGGAAGGAGTCGGTGCGGTTGGCGATATCCTCGAGGGTGAGGCGCTTGGTGGTGCGCAGACCGAGTTCACGCTGGAGCTGCTGGCGCTTGGTGGCGATTTCGCGGGCTTCCTGCTCTGTGTCGAGCACATTGAATGTATCGCCGGCGGTGGGGGCGCCGTTCAGGCCGAGCACCAGAGCCGGTTCGGCCGGTCCGGCCTCCTTGATGCGCTGGTTGCGCTCGTTGAACATGGCTTTGATTTTACCGAAGTGGGTACCGGCAAGGATTGTGTCGCCGACATGGAGCGTACCGTTCTGAACGAGCACTGTGGCCACATATCCGCGTCCCTTGTCGAGTGAGGATTCGATGATCGAACCGGTGGCGTTGCGGTTGGGGTTGGCCTTGAGGTCGAGCATTTCGGCTTCGAGAAGCACCTTTTCAAGGAGCTCTTCCACTCCGATGCCTTTCTTGGCCGAGATGTCCTGGCTCTGATATTTACCGCCCCATTCTTCCACCAGATAGTTCATGCCGGCCAGTTCCTCCTTGATTTTGTCGGGATTGGCGGCTGGCTTGTCGATTTTGTTGATGGCGAACACGATGGGCACACCGGCTGCCGAAGCGTGGTTGATGGCTTCGACGGTCTGCGGCATGACGTCGTCGTCGGCAGCCACGATGATGATACAGAGGTCGGTGACCTTGGCTCCGCGGGCACGCATGGCGGTAAAGGCTTCGTGGCCAGGGGTATCGAGGAAGGTGATATGGCGACCGTCGGAGAGCGTGACATTGTATGCGCCGATATGCTGGGTGATACCGCCGGCTTCGCCGGCAATCACGTTGGCTTTGCGGATATAGTCGAGCAGCGAGGTCTTACCGTGGTCGACATGGCCCATGACGGTGACGATTGGCGGACGGGCGATGAGGTCGGCTTCGTTGTCTTCCTCCTGCGAGATGGCTTCCACCACTTCGGCCGAAACGAATTCGGTCTTGAAGCCGAACTCGTCGGCAACGAGGTTGATGGTGTCGGCGTCGAGGCGCTGGTTGATGGAGACGAACAGGCCCAGACCCATGCAGGTGCCGATAACCTTGTTGATGGGGACATCCATCATGGTGGCAAGGTCGTTGGCGGTCACGAACTCGGTGAGCTTGAGGACGCGGCTCTCGGCTGCTGCCATTTCGGCTGCTTCGCGTTCGCGTTCAGCTACGGCTTCGCGCTTCTCCTTGCGCCATTTTACGCCTTTCTTCTGGCCTTTATCTTTGGCAGTGAGTCGGGCGAGCACCTCTTTTACCTGCTTCTGTACGTCTTCTTCGTGGACTTCGGCATGGTTCTGGCCTCCGCGGCGGTTGCGGTCGCCCTTACCACCGCGGTCGGAGCGCTGTGAGCCCTGGCCCTGGTGGCTTGACTGCTTTTCGATGTCGATTTTCTCTTTGCCGCCGATGCGTTTGCGCTTCTTGCGGTCGCCGGTGGCTTCGCCGCCTTGGGCACCGGCGGCTTTGGCGATGCGCTCGTTGCGGCGCTCCTCTTTCGATTTCTTTTTCGGGCGGGTCGACTGGTTGATGGTCGAGAGGTCGATTTTACCTACCACATTGATAGTGGTGCCCAGACGCGGGGTACCGGTGGTGAACACTTCGGGTTCGGCCGGCTTTACCGGCTGTGCTTCCGGAGCCTTTTCTGCAGCGGGTATTGCCTCGGCCTTGGGGGCTTCGGCTTTTGGAGCTGCCGGTGCGGCGGCTTCAGCCTTAGGAGCCTCAGCTTTCTCGGCTTTGGGGGCTTCGGGAGTCTTTTCAGCCTTAGGAGCTTCAGCCTTTACGGGTTCTGCCTTGGAGACTTCAGCTTTGGGAGTCTCGGCCTTAGAAGCCTCAGTCTGCACTGCGGCGGGCGTTTCAGCCTTGGGAGCCGCAGGTTTGGATTCTTCGGCTTTGGGCTGCGGTGCTTTATCTTCTGCCGGCTTGGGCTGGGGAGCGGTGCGGATGGGGTTGCCGTGGCGGTCGAGCTCAATCTTGCCCAGGATTTTGGGCTTGTTGAGTTCGGAGGGGAGCTTGATCTCCTCTACCTCGCGCGGAGCGGGCTTCATCTTCTCGCGGTCGCGTGCCCTGTCGGTTGAAAGCTGCTGCGATTTGTTTTTCTGGTCTTTATCGCTTTTGAACGAGCTTTCGAGTAAGGCAACGGCGTCTTCCTCGATTCTGGCGTTGGGATTGTCGTCGACTTCGATGTTTTTGCTGCGCAGAAATTCCACAACGGTGGGGAGAGCCACGTTGAGGTCTTTCGCTACTTTACTTATTTTGATTCTCGCCATTGAGTGAGTTTAATGTTTTTAATATGTAAGGGTGGAGATTGAGGTTGGCTGCCAGGGGGCGCCGACAGGCGCCGGGAGCGCGGCCCGACGGAGAGGAAGCCGGCTTAAGCCTGGGCGTCGCCGTCGGTGGTGTCGGAGTCGTCGTCGAATTCGGCTTTGAGGATGGCGAGCACATTGTCAACGGTCTCTTCTTCGAGGTCGGCCTTGTTGATGAGGTCGGCGCGCGAAGTGTTGAGCACGCTCTTGGCGGTGACGCATCCCATATCCTTGAGGGCTTCGATTACCCATTCTTCGATCTCATCCTTGAATTCGTCGAGGTAGATATCTTCTTCGAATACTTCGTCGGTGTCGCGGTAAACGTCGATTACGTAGCCGGTAAGCATCGAGGCGAGCTTGATGTTGAGGCCGCCCTTACCGATAGCGAGCGACACCTGGTCGGGCTTGAGGAATACTTCGGCCTTCTTTTCTTCTTCGTCGAGACGGATCGATGAGATTTTGGCGGGCGACAGGGCGCGCTGGATGAAGAGCGAGGGGTTGGAAGTATAGTTGATTACGTCGATGTTTTCGTTGCGGAGCTCGCGGACGATGCCGTGGATACGCGAACCTTTTACTCCGACGCAAGCGCCTACGGGGTCGATGCGGTCGTCGTAGCTTTCCACGGCGATCTTGGCGCGTTCGCCCGGGATGCGGGCCACGGCGCGGATGTTGATCAGGCCATCGTGGATTTCAGGCACTTCCAGCTCGAACAGGCGGCGCAGGAAGTTCTCGTTCGTACGCGATACGGTGATTTTGGGGTTGTTGTTGGTGTTGTCAACGTTGGCGATGACGGCTCTGACGGTCTCGCCCTTGCGGAAGAAATCGCCGGGGATAGCCTGATTCTTGGGGAGGAGGAGCTCGTTCTTATCGTCGTCGAGAAGGAGGATTTCGCGGCTCCAGGTCTGATATACTTCGCCGGTGACGAGTTCGCCTTCGAGATCTTTGAATTTGGCGTAGATGGCCTCTTTCTGCAGCTCGAGGATTTTGCTCTGGAGAGTCTGACGGAGGTTCAGGATGGCGCGCCGGCCGAAGTTGGCGAATATGATTTCTTTGGTGTGCTCTTCGCCGATTTCCACTTCGGGGTCGTTGTCGGCGCGGGCGTCGGAGAGTGTGATCTGCAGGTTGGGGTTCTCAACCTCGCCGTTGGGCACAACTTCGAGATTCTGGAAGATCTGCACATCGCCCTTATCGGGGTTCAGGATTACGTCGAGGTTTTCGTCGGTGCCGAACATATTGGCGAGCACTTTGCGGAAAGATTCCTCAAGGACGCTGATCATCGTTGTTTTGTCGATGTTTTTCAGTTCGTTGAATTCGGCAAATTGCTCCACCATGTTGGGAGTTTCCTCTTTTTTCTTAGCCATTTTTGTTTGGTTACTATGTTTTATTGTTATTAAATGCTTGTTGGTGAGTCCCGTGAGGGATTATTTGAACGACAGGAGGTATTTCACTGATTTGGCTCCGGAGAAGGGGAGAGTCTCCTGCTGAGTCTTCACTACGGGGCGCTTGGCTCCGGGCTCTTTTACTTTGACGTCGTATTCGAAGGTGAATCCGTTGTCGTCGACGCCGGTGAGCACGGCTTTGAGCTTGCGGCCGTCGGCGGTGAGGATTTCGATGTCGTTTCCGATATTTTTCTCATACTGACGGCGCATGCGGAAGGGTGACGTGAGCCCTGCCGACCCGACCTCAAGGTTGTAGTCGTCGGTGTCGCGGTCGAAATCTTTTTCGATGGCGCGGGTCACGGCGGCGCATGTGTCGATGTCGAGCGAGCTCATCGAGTCGAGCTCCACGACGATGTCGTTTTGCGGGCTTACGGTGAGGTCAACGATGAAGATGTCGGTGCCTTCAATGGCCTTTTCTATGGTGGCTGTCAGTTGATTTTTATCGATCATAAGATTCTGACTGTGAAAAATTTTGTTTCAGAATGATGTGCGTAAAACGAAATGGAGGAAGCCTGTGAGCCTCCTCCGATAACTATCTGCAAAGATACGAAATTTCGCTCTGCTTTGCAACCTAAAGCGCTCAGAAAGCGATAAGCCAAAGGGATACGTTGAAAATATTAAGATTATTTAACATCTTGACGCAACTCTGGAGCTTACGAAGCCGGGAAAGTGCGCGTGAAAGCGATGCCCGGGCGGTTGGTTAGGGTAGTGGCCAGAAAGAGCGAGCAGGGCGCGGAATTGTAAGAGATGTGGTAGCGCTCATGTCCCAGCGGCCCGATGAAGAAAGTGGCTGCGTTGGCCTCGGGGTCGAGATAGCTTCCCTCCGTGATGCGCTCCTCGATGGCTATGTCGAAGCCGATGCGCGTAATGGCCAAGGCCACGGTGGCCGAATCGGTCAGTCCCGGCAGTCCGCAGCGGCGAATCGCCACTTCGCCCGACTCCATGCAGGAAAATTCCACACGTGGCGTCGTGTCCGGGTCGTAGCTCATCAGCCCTCGGGCGAAGGATGTTTCGGCCTGCCCCCGGTGCGATGGCTTGACAATCATCCCTACCAGCAGGGCTGTCAGGGTGAAGATTATGACGAGAAATTCGGTGGAATGCAGGAAGTTGTACATCGTTTGCTCAGGTCGGTGTGGAATCGTCGGCGGGATAATGGCCGCTTATGTCTGAGGGAGGGTAGATTAGCCGAGGATGGTCATAAGCCATGATGAGATGATCATGTAGATGAACATGCCGATGATGTCGTTGGTGATGGAGATGAAGGGGCCGGTGGCGAGGGCCGGGTCGATTTTGAAGCGCTCGAGCGTCAGGGGGACGAATGTGCCGAACACTGATGCGAACAGCACCACCGCCATCAGCGACAGCGATACGGCTACGGTGGTCGGGTTGAGCGGGTTGAGCTGGAAGGCGTTGTAGATGAATACTAACAGCGAGATTATCAGACCGTTGATGCAGCCTACGCCTACTTCTTTGAGAATCTGGCGGCCGGATTCGCGCAGCTCAAGCGAGCCGTTGGCGAGGCCCTGAACCACGATGGCGCTCGACTGGATACCGACGTTACCGCCGGTGCCTCCGATCATGGGGATGAACAGCGCCATAGCCGGGTTCGTGACGAATCCCTGCTCGAAATTGCCGAGAATCAGCGAGTTGCCGATACCGCCCACGATGCCCATGAGCAGCCAGGGGAGGCGCGCCTTGGTCTGAGTCCAGAGCGTGTCGTCGGATTCCACATCCTGCGACAGACCGGATGCCAGCTGGTAGTCGCGTTCCGAAGATTCGCGCACCTGATCCATGACGTCGTCGACGGTGATATGGCCCACGAGGCGCCCGATGGAGTCGACTACGGGCATGGCCACGAGATTGTATTTCTCGAATTCGAGCGCCACATCGTCGAGTGTCGTGTCGGTCTTGACGGCCGGCGGGTCGGTCTCCATTACGTTTTTGATTTTCGATACCGAGGGGTGGGTGATGAGTTCCTTCAGCGGGAGAGTGCCGCGCAGTCGGTCGTCGTTGTCTACCACATATACATAGTAGATTTCATCCATATCCTCGGCCTGCATCCTCAGCTGCTTGATACATTCGGGCATGCTCCAGTTTTCGTTGACCACAAGCATTTCTGTACCCATCAGACCGCCGGCCGTGTCTTCGTCGTATTTCAGAAGGTCGATGATGTCGCCCGCCTGCTCTACGTCGTCGATATGGCTGATGACCTCTTCGCGGTCGTCTTCGTCGAGCTCCTGGATGAGGTCGACGGCTTCGTCGGTGTCGAGGTGGTCCACGAATTTGCGGGCGATATCCTCAGGAGGCATATCGCTGAGGAGCTTATGACGGTCGTCTTCGTCAAGCTCCATTAGCACATCGGCGGCTTTGTCGCCGTCGAGCAGGCGGTAGAGGAATTCGGCCTCCTCCAGATCGAGATCGGCGTATAGTTCGGCGATATCGGCCGGATGCAGGTCGTCGAGAATGGCAGCGGCCTTTTGCCGGTCGCCTTCGGCTATGATTTTCCGCAGGTTGTCGAGATACTCTTCGTTGAATTCTTTCATGACCGGAAGCGGGGACTATAGGTTAAAGAATGAGGATAGCGGACAGGGGAGGAGGAGATTATGACTGAGGGTAAAGCAGATTGGTGAGTTCTACGAATTGCTCTACCGAGAGCTGCTCGGGGCGCAACGCAAGCAGCGGCGAACTACCGGCCGGGGAGTCGGGCTTCAGAAGCGGTTTGAGGGAGTTGCGGATGGTCTTGCGGCGCTGGCCGAAGGCCGTCTTCACTACGGTCTTGAATCTGGTGGCGTCGCAGCCCAGATCGGTGACGCCGTTGCGCACCAGACGCACCACCCCCGACTTTACTTTTGGCGGCGGGTTGAACACATGCTCGTCGACGGTGAAGAGGTATTCTACAGAATACCAGGCTTGAAGCAGAACGCTCAGTATGCCGCGGGCTTTGGTGCCCGGAGCGGCGGCAAGGCGTTCGGCCACTTCTTTCTGGAGCATGCCGGAGCATACCTTCACGCGGTCTTTATATTCGAGAATGTGGAAGAAGATTTGCGAGGAGATATTGTAAGGATAGTTGCCTATCACAGCCATGTCGCGGCCGGGGAATACCTCAGCGAGGTCGAGCCTGAGGAAGTCTTCCTCCAGGATCCGGCCTTGCAGTTCGGGCATATTATCGTTGAGCCAGCTGACACTTTCGCCGTCGATTTCCACTACCTTCAGGTCAGGATGGACGGGGAGCAGGAAGCGGGTGAGTACGCCCATGCCCGGCCCAACTTCAATCACGGGGAGCTCGGGATACGGCGCGAGGGTATCAGCTATGCGCTTGGCCACGTTGAGGTCGGTCAGGAAGTGCTGCCCAAGGGCTTTCTTAGGTCTTACGGATTGCATGGCGGCTTGGCATTCAGTTAGATCGCAAAACTTGGTTAATTGGTTTGGGCCTTAAGATTAGGCGAGCAACGGCGGTTTATCTTGCAAATTTAGCGAAAATCCCGTTATTATGCTCTCTTGGGAGACTGAAATCCGACGAAAAATTTTTGCGAGGGGAAGCGAGGGGAAGCGAGAGGTGGCGAGGAGAAGCGAGGAGAAGCGAGGAGCAGCGAAGGCGAGCGAGGACGGGGGACGGGAGATGGGGCTTGATGGTGGAGAAATGAGAAATGGGGGCGTCGGGGATAATAATTAATGGTAAATTTCGTTAGATTATCATAAACACTCTGCTCCGGATGTGTCCCGACGGGTAATCTGTGTGGCGGCTGTGAAGCAGGGCTTCGGGCATAATTTTACCAAGGTGAAATTGTTCCGCTGGTCTGACTATCAGCGTCTTGAAGGTGACTAATTTGGGCATGTCTATCTGAAGGTGAGCCAAAATGAGCTTTTTGACGCGCCTTCTCGTAATCGGATGCTCGCTCTTTGGGCAGTACATCCCACCTTGAATCTGATAACCAAAACATTTAATTTCTATCTACCTCAGAATGAAAAAAACAATTTTGGCGCTGGGTATGGCTCTCGCCCTTATGGCTATGAGTTCATGTTCTTCATCTAAAGAAGCCGGTAATTTGCGATATTTTCAGGACCTGACCGAGGTGTCAGGATCATTCGATACGGGAAATTACCAATCGACCATTCAGCCCGACAACGAGTTGATGATTACGGTAACTTCTACCCAACCAGAAGCTACTGCCGCCTACAATCTGCCTTTGAGCAATCCGACAACCACCTCAAGCCTCGGCGCGGGAGCCTCAACACCCCGACAGCCTACATTTCTGGTTGATCCTCAGGGAGATATTGACTTCCCGATTCTCGGGCGCATTCATGTGGCTGGTATGACGACTACCGAGCTTGCACAGAAACTCACGGAGATGATATCAAAGGATGTGATTGATCCGGTGGTTCTTGTCCGCCAGATGTCGTTCTCAGTCAACGTAATGGGCGAGGTGAACGCACCCGGCAAGAAATATGCCTCCAACGAGCGCATGTCGATTCTTGACGCTCTGGCAGCTGCCGGCGATCTGACCCCCTACGGCGAGCGTACCTCGCTGCTTCTGATTCGAGAGGAAGACGGCAAGCGAACCTATAATAGAATCGACCTGACTGACAGCTCACTGCTTTCTTCGCCGCTGTTTTATCTCAGACCTAACGATGTTATTATTGTGACGCCCAATAAGATACGTCAGGATAATGCCAAATACAATCAGTTCAGCAGCTATAAGCTATCGGTGATTTCCACCGTGGTGAGTACCTGCTCTATCATTGCATCATTGATTATTGCATTGACTGTCAAATAAATAAATCAAGAAGAAACAAATGGGAAACAGTCATAAGACAAATGGGGATTTCGCTATCGATTTCGTTCAGCTTTATCATGCGTGCATACGCCGCTGGTGGTGGTTTGCCATTTCGGCGGTGGTCTGCGTAGCGTTGGCGTTCGTGTATTCAAAGACGCAAAATCCCGTATTCAGCATCAAGTCAAGCATCCTGCTGGCCGACGATGCGTCATCGAAAAAGGGGATGTCGCTTTCGCTTGCCAAGAGTTTCGATATCGGCGGTATGCTCGGCGGAACCTCGTCGGTTTACAACGAGCTTGCCGTATTGAGCTCGTATAATGTGTTTTACAAAACAGCCGAAAGGCTCCATCTCAACGAGCAGTATGTCGAGAAGCGCAATCTTCTGAAGAAAATTCCGATGAATGCGGAGAATACGCCCATACGCGTGACATGTGCGCCCGAAATTCCGGATACACTCCATGGGGTAATCTCAATCCGTGTCGACATGAATAAGGATGGCCTGGCCAGCGTCAGGATGAAAGCCGGCAAAAAGACACTTTATAAAGAGAAGGGTGTGCGCCTGCCGTTGACTATCAACAGCGTATGGGGCGACTACACCCTGAGCACCACCGAGCATTACAAGCCGGGAAAACCGCTGGATATGCGTATTCAGTATATGGGCTACGGCATGGCTGCAGAGCTGGCTCAGAAGCAGATCATTGCAGCCATTCCCAATAAGAAGTCCGACCTGCTTACGCTTTCGTATGCCACTCCGGATCCCGACTATGGCATCAAGATTCTCAACGAGCTCATCGCAAACTACAATACGGTAGGTATTCTTCAGGAGAAGGAGAAGAGCAACCGCACTCTGAAGTTCCTTACCGAGTCGCTTGACTCACTTTCGTCTGACCTGACCACCATGGAAATCGATATTCAGAACTATAAGAAGGATCTGAATGTGGCCGACGTTGGTGCTGCAGCCACAATCGCTATTCAACGTCAGGAGGGCTTCCGCAACGCACTTGATGCAGCTGAAACGGAGATGGAAGTGATGCGTCTTATCAAGACATTCATTTCCAATCCCGAGAATAACAACTCGCTTATCCCGCCGATCAGCGACCCGAAGTCGGCTATGGGAGCCACTATTACAGCATACAACGAGCAGGTGCTGGAGCGCATGCGCATCGAATCAAACGCCAAGCCTGACAATAAGATGCTGAAGCTGATTGACAATCAGCTTACTACATTGCGCGAGAATCTGGCTTCATCAGTCGATAAAACGATGGAAATGGCTGAGGTCCGCCTGAAAGAAATTCGCAAGCAGGCCGGATCAGCTAATGCAGTCATCGGCCAGATACCGACTAACGAGCGCGAATTCGTTTCCATCAAGCGTCGTCAGCAAGTGGAAGAGCAGTTGTATCTTTATCTGCTCAAACAGCGTGAGGAGACGGCCATGAGCCTGTCGAACGTGCAGCCCCGCGGTATGGTGATTGATCCGCCTTATGCCGGATTTAAGCCTCTGGGTCTTCCGAAAACCGTAGTCCTTGGCCTTGCCTTTATCTTCGGGCTGATGATCCCCTTCGGCTATATCTTCTTCCGGATGCGTCTGGCCTCCACTGCGGCTGAGGCCAAATCGGTGGAGTAACTGCTATGAGCATTACACGTAATTTCCTGTTCAGTAGCACCTTGACGGTGTCGGGATATATCTTCCCGATAATCGTGTATCCTCACGTGGCCCGTGCTTTAGGCGTGGAGAACATGGGTATGTGTAATTTCGTTGACTCCCTGATCGACTATTTCTCACTTTTCAGTATGCTTGGCATCGGCGCCATAGGTGTGCGCGAGATAGCCGAAAGCCGCAACGACCGCGCAGAAATGAGCCGCAGATTTATCTCTGTGATGCTCATCGGGACGGTGACTACGCTCATTGCTCTGACGGTACTGATCGGATGCACACTGACAATCCCGAAACTGGCCGACTATCGCCCGTTGCTGCTGATAGGCATCATCAAATTGCTGGGCAACTTTCTTTTGCTCGACTGGCTCTATCAGGGGTTGGAAGATTTCCGGTATATAACCGCACGCACTGTGGCCATCAAGATAGCGTATGTGATATCGGTGTATATATGGATCTGGGTACCGGCGGATTATCTGACATATTATCTGCTGTTTTGTCTCAGCTACGGGCTGAACGCCCTGTTCAGCTGTCTGCGGGCGTCGACACTTGTCGACTTTTCGTTCAAGGGGCTTGAAGTCAAACGTATACTCAGGCCGATACTTATCATCGGCCTCTATATGCTTCTGACCTCGATGTACAGCACATTCAATACGGTCTATCTCGGTTTCCGCTGCGGCGATGTTGAAGTGGGGTTTTACACCACTGCTATCAAATTTTTCTTCGTGCTTATCGGCCTGTACACGGCTTTCACCAAAGTGATGATTCCTCGAATGAGCTCATTGGTGGCCGAAGGCGACCGTGAAGGTTTCCTGCATCTTGCCGACAAGGCTATCAGCACTCTGCTGGCCGTAGCGATCCCCATGGTTGTGTTTGCCGTTGTGTTTGCCGAGGAGATTATTTATCTTTTCTCCGGCGAGCAGTTTTTGCCGGCAGCGTTTACGGCCCGTATCGTGTTCCCTCTGATTGTTGTCATCGGCTATGAGCAGATTATCATTTTGCAGATGCTTCTGCCGCTTAAAAAAGACCGTGCGCTTCTGATCGGCTCGTTATTAGGCGCTATCACTTGCGTCACGGCCAATCTGTTGCTCGTCGGGAGATTTATGGCCGTCGGGTCAGCCATCACATGGTTTATCTCCGAACTGGCAGTGCTAACATCTGCCCAGATATATATCAACCGGTATCTGCACACGGGTTTCCCATGGCGAAAGCTTTTCGTCAATGTCGTATCATACGTTCCGCTGGCAGCGGTGCTGTGGGTTATCTGGGTATGGCTGCCTTACGGCTGTTTTGTACGCTTGCTGTGTGGCGGACTGGTCACTTTAGGCTATGCCACAATGGCGCAGGTAGTCTGGCTACGAGATGAGTTTGCCGTAAGAATGATTAAGAAATTTGTACCTTTTTTGCGCTGATGTATTATCTGGTCTTCATATTGATGTTTTTCGCCTCGGTGGCGTTTTTTAACCCCCACCAGATGTTTAGCGAGTCGCTGGCAAAAGCTATATTCTTGCTGATTACGGTTGCTGCCTTCGTGCTTGCCATCACTGACCGGAGATACCCCATGTGCCATAAGAATTATCCGCAGGGTGCTTACTGGCTGATGCTGACCTTTATAGGCATCTCGCCGGTGATGGCCGGTGTGTTCCACGGTCAGGAACTAAGCTATTCAATCATAACCGTACTGCCGTTTTTTTGCGGATATCTGTGGTTTTTCATCCTATGGCGTTATGGCCTGAGCGAGAAGCAGGTGATGAGGGTGATCTTAGTCGGGTGCGCTATTGCCGTGCCTCTTTTCATCCTCAACCTCAGAGCGTTCCCAAACACGGCTTTCGGATTCGAAAATATATATGGCGACAGCGAGGAGCGCGGTATGCTCCGCATACAGGTGTTTTTTATCGAACTTTTCCCTCTGGTGCTCTGCTATGCCATCTCGCGCTGGCAGATGACGAGGAAATGGTACTGGATAGTGGTGGCGTTGGTTGCTGTGACAATGATTACAGTGTCGCTCATACGCCAGATTATTTTGGTGTCGTTCGCTTTGGCTTTTATCATGCTGCTCAGGCCGATGACCTGGAGCAAGCGTATTATCGCCATTGTGATTATAGGAGCAGCCGCTGTAGTGGTGGTGCCGCGGATTTCGATTTTCAAGTCGCTGAGTGAAGTCAGTGAGGTGCAGAAGGACCTCAACGACAGGAGCGACGAGGGGGAGGATATTCGCGTGCAGGCCTGGCGCTATTATATTTACCAGTATCAGCCGAGCGTAGCCACGATGATACTGGGCAATGGCGTTCCCTCATTGGGTAAAACCCACTACGGAGTGACGTATCTCAACGATATGAATGCCTCGAAATGTGTCGAATCTGATGTGGGCTGGGCCGGATTTTTCTTCTTTTTCGGCGGAATTTCCACTGTGGCATTGTTCATCTGGATGTTGCGCACTGTGATGATGCCAAAGCCTAAAGAGCGAAGTTATGTCAGCTATGGTATCCTGTTTGTGATGATTACGGCTGTGGCCTCAGGCCCTATTCTATACTATAATCAGATTTTTGCTGTGTGTGTGATGATGTATCTGGCTTATGCGCCTTCGCGTCGTCACGCTGAGGATATGCCCGAGTTGGCTCCGGCAGAGGCCGATGCAGGGAATTTGAACGAAAAACTTGCTGACGAAGATGCCAAGTAAGAATGAAACCGGGCGAACGGCACTGCTTATTCTCAACTACAATAACGTTGAGGATACGATGGAGTGTGTGCGCTCCGTGCGCAGGTGGAACACGGCTCCGGTTGCATTTGTCTTGGTTGACAACGGGTCGACGCGTCCCGATGCTGTAGAGAAGCTTGACACCTTCCTCGCCGGGGAGTTCGGCCCGGGATACCGCAGGGTCAGCGACACTGACCGTCCGGCGGCTTCCGCGGAGGATGCCGGCACCTTCCGGCTCCCCGATGCTCTGCTGATTGCATCACCCACAAACGATGGCTACGCCCGAGGCAACAATAAGGCGCTGCCATGGATTGAGGCTGACGCGAGCATCAGCAGGGTAATGGTGCTTAACAATGACATCCTCTTCACAGAAGATATCCTCCCGAGGCTCATCGCGCAGGCAGACTGCCGGCGTGATTGCGCCGTAATCTGTCCGGCGCTGAAGAAGCCCGACAGCGATGAATTTGACCATAACTGCGCGCGTCGCAGAGTGAAAGTCGGTCAGCTCATAGCCAACAATTTTTTTCATTACCTATACCGGCTGACAGGCCGTACCGACGAGGATGCCATGCGCAGCCGCTATATCCTGCTGGACCATAAGGATGAGGTAGCTCGTGGCGAGGTGATTGAAATAGAACTGCCTTCGGGCTCATGCATGCTAATGGATAAAGCGCTTTTCTGCGGCATGGGTGGCTTCGACCCGCACACGTTTCTTTACTACGAAGAGGATATACTTCACAAGCGGTTTGAGGAGCGTGGTCTGCGCTGCTATGTCGACACTTCGCTAAGCTGTATCCATATCGGCGCCGCTACCACCGACAAATCGCCCGGAGAATTTCTTATACGCTGCAACCGGGAGGCACAGCGCTATTGGGTATGTCACTATTCAGGAGCATCAGCCCCGATTCGCTGGCTACATGGCGTATCGCTACGTTTTCATGCCTTCACCGCATCGCTGCAGAAGCGCTTAGGGGTGAAGATGAGGCGATGATGCGCATTACATTTTCGTCTTTATTTCCTTAAAACTTGGGTATTTGCGCAGCATTGCTTATCTTTGGGTATGATTCCGAAGATAATACATTATTGCTGGCTCAGCAACGACCCGTTCCCCCCGAAGATTCAGCGTTGCATAGACTCATGGAGCCGGGTGCTTCCCGACTATGAATTGCGTCTATGGAACTTCGAACGCCTTGGCGATGCCTGCCCCGCCTGGGTGCGAGAGGCTTATGAGACTAAGAAATACGCCTTCGCCGCCGATTGGGTCAGGGCATATGCACTTGCCACCTTCGGCGGAATCTATCTCGATTCTGATGTGGAGATGCTAAAGCCGTTCGATGCTTTGCTCGATATGCCTTATTTCGTATGTCGCGAGTCGTCGCCGGGATGGAATCTTGAGGCAGCCTGCATGGGGGCAGAGAAGGGCCAGCCGCTTTTTGTCGAGGCGCTACGATACTATGACGGCAGGCATTTCGTGCGTCCTGACGGCACATACGATGATAAGCCGATGCCTCATATTTTTGCTGACATTATCAGGGACAAGTTCACGCTCCGGCCTATCGACAACCCCTCGGAGTTTGTGGCGGATGAAGCCACTGTGTGCATGCTCCCGTCGGAGTATTTCTCACCGCTGCAGGTGATTACTATGGAGATGATTCAGACGCCGCGCACTATGGCCATACATCATTTTGCAGGCAGCTGGAAATCAGAATCATATATGCGAAAAAAGAGGATACAGCAACTGATCGGCCCCAGAGCCACGCGCTTGATACAGCGAATAAAGGGAATGATAACCCATTGAGGGTGTATCATAACGGCTCAGATAGTAGGAGCCATTCTGCCAGCGCCCTCACCATCCGGAAAGGCAAATAAAGACTTGTGAAACTAAATTGTGACGCCACTATAACGGCTCATCTGCGGCGTGGCGCGAAACTCTCGCGAGGCATCATAATGTTTAATGGCTGGCGGAGGCTTTGCGGGCGGCTTTTACTTTTTTACGTTCCTGGATGATTAGCCCGGGGAGAATCTTGATGAAGCCCCAGTAGCGCGGTATGTTTTTCTTCGGCTGCTCCAGAGCGCGATGGAGCCACTCCAGACGCAATCGGAGCATCCATTTGGGTGCGCGGCGCACATTGCCGGCGCCGCCGGCATTGAAATTGAAGATGGCTCCGTAGCCGAACATCACCCCACGTTTGAGATATGGCTTCAGACGCGCCATAAACATCTCCTGCTTCGGCGCTCCGAGGCTCACCCAGATGATGTCGGGATTGTCTGCGTTGATCATCTCGGCGATGGCGGGATAGTCGAATTCGTCCACTGCGCGGAAGGGGAGGGTCTCAAACCGCATATCGCGGATTTTAGGATCCACTTTCGAAAGGTTTTCACGCAGGCCGGCGAGCACCTCTTCGGTATTGCCCAGGAAGAACTGGCGGAAGCGCTTCATACCCACATATTTAGTGAAGATATCGGCTCCGATGTAGCTGTCGATATTTTCGCCATGAATCCAGGCGAGGATTTTGGCCAGGATGCTGCCGTCGCAGTTGTTGACCAGCGCGCCGTTGAGCACCTTCAGGAATTCAGGGTTGCGGTTGGCGACTGTCAGATTGTTGGATTCTACCGAGCAACTGTAGCCAGGGATGCCCTTTTCGATGGCTTCGAAAATGGTACGGTCGAGTTTGTCGCGGTCAAATTCCAGCCGGACGTTGAAATATGTCTTGTCGTCAGTAGATGTCATCGAATCAGAGGTGTGTTAAGTAGATGGGTTAAGGCCGCTGTCGGCACGGGTAGGAGCCAACGGGCCGGCAGTCAGGCGTCGCGGTTGACTATACCGATAGTGATAAATTCGGAGGGTTCGAGAGCCGTCATGCTGTGGCTCATCCCGGCGGGGATGAGAAGGTAAGTGTCAGGCCCAAGGTCGAAAGTCTCATTGCCGAGGGTCATCCTGAGCGAGCCGGAAAGGATGATGAAGTGCTCGTCCATACTGGGGTGCAGATGGGATTCTACAGATTCATCCGGGCTGAAGGTGGTCAGGGCAATCTGAGTCGCCGGCCCGATTTTGTCGGCCATGGTAGCCAGGCACTTCTTGATGCCTGCCCTGTGGGAAGTAGCAATTCCGGCGATATCTTTAAAGCGCCTGATGATGGGCTGCCGGTTGCTGAGTTCGATATTCATCCTTGTGGGGTCGGTTGCTCTTTACTTTCCGGCTTCTTTTTCGCGGGCGATATGCTCCTGTATCCAGCGATACTGGCTGCGCAGTCCGTCCTCGAGAGATACGCGAGGCGACCAGCCGAGAATCTCCCGGGCCTTGGTGAAATCGGCGCTGCGGGCTTTGTCGCCTTCGGGTTTGGAGATGTCGTAGAAGGGGGTGATGTCTTTGCCGGAGATCTTCACTACGGTCTCGGCGATCTCACGAATGGAGGTGCACTCCGACGGGCCGATCTGAATCCAGCCGTGACCCCATCCTTTTTCAAGGGCGAGAACCATAGCATCGACCACGTCGTCGACATGGATGAAGGCGCGGCCCTGTTTGCCCGAACCCCATACGTTGAATTCCTCTTCGGGATAATTGATGGCTTTGCGGATTAGCGCCGGGATCACCTGGCTGCGTTCGCCATAGTCGCAGGGTGAGCCGTAGACGTTGTGGAACTGCAGAGTGCAGCAGGGGATGCCGGTCTCCTTTTCGAGATAGCCGATTTCCAGCTGCCCCATGAGTTTGCTCCATCCGTAGGCGCTCTCCGGCAGGGCGGGGAAGAGCTCGTCTTCGCGCAGGGGGATTACATCGAGCGAATTCTGGCGCGTCAGGGGGTAGCTGCAGGCTGTGCCTACGTAGATGAGCCCCTTGATACGTTCTTTGCCGGCTTTGCGCACCGATTTGAATACGTTGGTATTAATCAGGGCATTCTGGCGGAAGAGGCCGCCTTGATTGCCGAATACATAGTCTATACCGGCCACGATGTCGGCCAGATGGACCACATATTCATGCTCGGCTATGAGGGCATCAGTTTCGGGGGAGTCGACCGAGAGGTCGATATTGTGGAAATGCGTATCGAGGTCGATTACGGGCTTGCTGTCTTCGCCGTTGAGATACTCCAGCTTGCCGCGCCAGAGATTGTCGATTACGCTTACTTCGTGTCCATTGCTGACCAGACGCTTCACAAGGTTGCTGCCAATCATGCCGCAGCCACCGGTTACGAGAATTTTGCTCATACGTTTAATTCGTTGACGTTGATGGCGTTGCGCGATGGCCGACGCGGGCATTCGCTTGAAATCAGCCGCGTGGCCGAGCGCTTGGGGCTGCTTATTTCAGGCTGTTGTAAAGCTCTCCCAGACGCCGTCCGATTGTTAATATATTAAACGTATTTTTAGCAAATTTATTAGATTTTTGGGCTATTTTTTTGCGCAGGTCAGTGTCGGATATCAGTTTTTCAAGGGCAAGAGCCATTGCTTCTGTGTCGCCTGGGTTGAAAAGCATTATGTCTTCGCCATCGCTGACGATGTCGGGGAGGCCGCCAACAGGCGTTGCCGCCACGGGGAGGGCGTAGGCCCATGCATCGAGCACAGCCATGGGGAAACCTTCGGCATAGCTGGGCAGGCAGAATATCGAGGCCTGGCGGAATGCCCGGTCTTTATTCGCTCCGGCTACCCATCCGAGGAAGTCGACCCGGTCGGCCACGCCAAGGTCATCGGCCAGCTGCTTTGCTTTGTCAATCTCGCCGCTTCCGGCGAAGGTAAGACGCCAGTGCGGATGGCTCTGAGCTACCCGGGCGAAGGCCGCGATAAGGTCGCGGTAGCCCTTGCGGTCGGTGATGACGCCGGCGGTCAGGATGCTCCCCTCTTCGGAGCTGTACTGACGGGCATCGGGCTGCGGGGCATCAGCGATTTCGGGACACGGATTATAGAGCACCGAAGTCTTTGCGGCCACTTCGGGGAAAGCCTCAGCTACGGCCTTTTGCCAGCTGGGAGAGAGCACCACTACACGGTCGGCCATGGTAAAGAGGCGTCGGTAGACGTCGGCGTGAGGACCGCAGATAGTAGTGGACGTGTCGAAGGCGTGAAAATGCACGATGGTTTTCTTCCCGGCCAGCTTTGCCAGACGCATGAACATGGTCTTGCGCATGGCCGAGGGGGGTTCGCTGGTGTGGATATGTACAATGTCGCATCCGGGCAGAGCCACGAGATACTGCGCCATCCCTGAGACGAGGTAGGCGAGCTTCGTAAGGGCGCTTCCGCTATGATGGGTAGCTATCCAGCGGCAGCCGTGCTCTTTCCATTGCGGAGTGTGTTCATGAGCGGCCACCACTGAGGAGATGCCTCCGTGGCTATGACGTGAAGTGGCTAATACTAAGACTTTTGCCATCGGCGTGAGAGAGAAATGTCGTGGAGTTAGGGTGCTTATTCGGCTTTGGAGTCGATAGCCTTGGCGATGTCTGTGAAGATATCGTCGACGGAGCCGTGGCCGTTGATGGGGCGGTAAAGCCCTTCGTTGATGTAGTAGTCGCGCAGGGGTGTGGTCGACTCGTGGTAGACTTTCAGGCGATTTTTGATAGTCTCGGGGTTGTCGTCAGCGCGGCCGGTCTGCTTGCCTCGGTTGATCATGCGGTCAACCAGTTCGTCCTCAGGTACTTCTAGTCCGATTACGTGGTGTACCTTCTGGCCTCGGCGCTCCAGCAGGCGCTTGAGGGCATCGGCCTGAGGCACTGTGCGAGGGAATCCGTCGAAGATTACTCCGTCTTTGGCTTTGGGTTCGTTGTCGAGGATCTCTTCCAGAATCTTGATCATCAGCGAGTCGGGGATGAGCTGGCCTTGCTTGATGTAGGTGTTGGCAATCTGCCCGATGGGCGTTTTGCGGGCTATATGGTCGCGGAGCACTTCACCTGTGGAGATGTGGTGAAGGCCGTATTTGTCAATGAGCTTTTCGCTTTGGGTGCCTTTGCCGGAACCGGGCGCACCGAAAATGACTACATTCATCTCTCTGTATAACAGTTGATTATAGCGGTTGAAACGTGCCTTGTCTATGGCTGCGCGCTCGGCAGCCGTGCCTATTGGAAACCTTAGAAGGCACAATCGGAGCGGGGCCGACCGGAGAGAGTTTGCGTCTGCCCCGCGAGTGAGCGGATGGAAACCTTGAGAGCACGCAGATCAGTCGGCTGACTCCTTCAGCACATAGATGTCGCGCAGGTTGCGGGCCAGACCGTCGAGGTCGAGGCCGTAGCCGATGATGAATTTCGGGGGGATGGCGAAGCCGACATAGTCGGGCTTGACGTCACACTGCAGGCTTTCGGGCTTGAACAGAAGCGTGGCAATCTTGATTGAGGCGGGCTTTTTAGCCTCGAGGGTGTCAACCAGACGCTTGATGGTTTGGCCGGTGTCGATGATGTCTTCAACCAGAATCACGGGGCGGCCTTCGACATTCTCAGTCAGACCCATCACCTCTTTCACAGTGCCAGTCGAGGATGTGCCCTCGTAGCTTTTGAGGCGGATGAAGGCGATTTCGGCGTCGGTGTCGAGGTTCATGAACAGCTCGGAGGCGAAGGGAAATGCTCCGTTGAGCACACAAACCAGCAGCGGACGCTTGCCGGCGAATTCTGCAGTGAGTTCCTTTCCCAGTTCTTCGATGCGTGCCTGGATTTTCTCTCGTTTGATGTACGGCTCGAATGTGAGCCCGTTGTATGTAACTTGTTTCATCAGGGAAAAATAGTTGTGCAAAATTAAGAAATGTTTTGAACCTAATGGTAATTCGGAACGCTATTTTTTTCGTAATTTTGCGAAATAGTTGTATAAAGAGCCGGTTCGGAGGCAAAGATGCACCGCGCAGCGCGCATTGGGAGGGTGACTTTAACGTCTGTGCCCGCCCATCCGGACGCTGCAGGACCGGCGTTAAACGACCCCAAAAGCTGAAGATTTCGCTTATGAAGCTATTTACGACAGAAGAAATACAGGCCATAGTGCGCGAGACCCTCGATCCGGCTAATTATTCTGGCTCCTATGCGTCGGCCCGCGTGACGGAGCTTGACCTTATAGAGCGTGTGGCCGAAGGAGTGGCCACCGAAATCGCTTCGCGCTGGCGTCCGAACAAGCCCACCATCGTGTTTGCCGGTCCGGGCAACAATGGCGCCTATGCCTTAGGGGCGGCGCGCATGCTGATCGAACGCGGCTTTCAGGCCGATGTCTACCTGTTTAATATCGGCGGCGACAAACTCAACGACGTCTGCCGCCGCGAGCGCGACCGCCTTCGCTCGGAATGTCCGCAGGCATCGCTGACCGAGGTGCAGCGCAGCTTCAACATGCCTGCCCTGTCGGCCAACTATCTTATCGTCGACGGCCTGTTCGGCAGCGAGCTCTACGAAGAGCTGCAGGGCGGCTTCCGCTCTCTGGTGGAGAATATCAACGAGGAGCATGCCACAGTGGTATCCATCGACCTCCCTTCGGGGATGTTCGGTGACTGGAATCCTCAGCTGGTCAGCCGCTACACCATTCACGCCACTCTGACGCTGGCTATCCAGTTTCCGCGCATCTGCTTCTTCATGGCTGATACAGCCGAACTGGTGGGCGAATGGAAGATCCTCGATATCGGCCTGAGCGAGAAGGCTATTATGGACACTCCGGCCAATTTCTGCCTTGTGGAGCGCCGCGACGTGCATCGCCGCCTGGCTCATCGCAAGCAGTTTGCCTCCAAGGCCGATTTCGGCAATGCCATACTTTATGCCGGCAGCTACGGCATGATGGGAGCGGCAGTGCTGGCGGCCAAAGGATGCCTCCGCGCAGGTGTTGGCAAACTGACCGTCAACTCGCCCAAATGGGGATTCCAGATATTGCAGACCGCAGTGCCCGAGGCGCTTTACCGCTACAACCGCGGCGAGCAGCAGATAGTCGAGATTCATCCCGAGCGCGAATTCAGCGCCATAGCCGTCGGTCCCGGTATCGGAACGAACGAACTGACAGTGCGCGCCCTTGATGACTTTCTTGCTTCGGCCAATTCGCCTGTGGTGCTCGATGCCGATGCGCTCAATTGCATAGCCCTGAAGCCGGCGATGCTCAACTCTGTGCCCGTGCTGAGCATCCTGACGCCCCACGCCGGCGAGTTCGACCGCCTGTTCGGCGCCCAGCCTTCGGCCGAGACGCGCCTGCGCAAGGCCATAGAGGTGGCGAAGTATTACAATATTATTATAATCCTCAAGGGGCATTACACAGCCATCGTGCGACCGGACGGAAAGGTATATTTCAACTCGTCGGGCACTCCGGCCATGGCCACCGCCGGCAGCGGCGATGTGCTGACGGGTGCGCTGCTCGGAATGTTGGCGCAGGGCTTCCCCGCCGAGTTGGCATCCCTGATCGCCGTGTATATCCATGGCGTAGCGGGCGAACTCGCTGCCGAAGAGCAGGGGGAATACGGCGTGCTGGCCTCCGACATCGCCGATCAGATAGGCCGCGCCATCCGCGACACCATGAAATAATTTCCGGGCGACTCATACGCCATTATTGATAAGAAATCCAACACCACTGCCGTGGGTGTGAACATAAAGACATAACAGCATGAAATTCATATCGCTTGCCGCGCTCACGTTTGCGCTGGCCACGGGCACAGCAGCCCTTCAGGCACAGACGGCCACACGTCTGGCTGCCACCAAGGCCAATAATTTTGCCATGGTGTATACGCTCCCCTCCACCGGGCTGAGCATCACGCTTGAGGCTGAAATCACTGTCAAGAAGCCCGGCGAATTCTATAATTACGCCAAGAAATATCTCAACATCTCCGACCCGATTACGCGCGAGACCTGCTCGGCAACGCTGCGTTCGGCCGTAGTGTCAACCTATGGCGTAGCCAACGACAAGGAGCGGTATGCCGTGACGTTCAAAAACGGCACTTCTCCCTATATGATGCTTTCAGCCGAGAATATCCCTCTGAGCATCAACACAGAGAAGGCTGCGGAGGCAGATCAGCCCGAACTGCCCGTGGCTCATGATGCCGACCCGACGCCGCTGGAGACTCCGGCTGCCACTCAGGTGGTAAGCGAAGAGATGCTCCAGAGTCAGTCGACGGCCAAACGTGCCGAACTGGCGGCTCAGGCGCTCTATGCTTTGCGTCAGACCCGCGCCGACCTCATTTCGGGGCAGGCTGAGCAGATGCCCCCCGACGGCAAGTCGCTCCAGCTGATGCTTGATAATCTTGAGGCTCAGGAGAAGGCTCTGATGGCCATGTTTGTCGGCACGACGGCCGTGCGCACCGATGTGGCTACCTTCCGCCTTATGCCCGACGATGATATAGATAATAAGGTAATAGCGCGAATTTCACCAGTCGACGGCATTGTCGGCGCCTCTGACCTCTCGGGAGCTCCGGTTTATCTGTCGCTCAAGGTGACTCAGCGCGGCGAGATGCCCGTCAATGAGAAGGGGCAGGAGTTGCCGTTCCCGCGCAACGGAGTGGCCTACTGCATCCCCGGCGAGGCAGAGGTGACTGTAAAATACGACGGACAGACCTATGCCGACGTTCAGGAACCGATGGCACAGTTCGGTGTAGTTTATGGGCTGGCTCCCAATTCGTTCACGGATAAGAAGGCGCCCATCTATGTGGTCTTCGATCCGGCTACAGGAGCAATCCTTGAGCAGGGCCCGGCGGAATAAAGGGCTGCAAATCAGCTGGTTCTTATGAGAATTATAAGAATTATAATAATTGTCTAAATCTTATAGCGGGAGCTTCAGCGTGGCTTTTCGGAGCATAGGAGATGTGACGCTGACTTCAAGAGTATGACTAACAGTATCGACGGGCTTGACCGAGGCATCGGCCGGCCCGTTTGCGTTGCTGTCGGTGCTACCTTTTGCTTTGCTGTCGGGGAGGATGTAGACCAGCAGACGGCCGTCGTGGGCGCGGCGGTGGGCTGCGGAGATCCCATTGGCTGACGCAAAGGCTGATTCGGGCTCGGCAAGGGCTGAGGGCGACATGTCGGCATTGTCGGACGATTCCAGAGCCAGAATACGGCCGCCGCGGGCTATTACCTGCAGGTCGTTGTCGGCCTGGGGCACGATATGGCCGTCGGCATCCACCACTTCCACTACCATCTGTATCAGCCCGTCGCGGGTGTCGGCTACTCTGGCGCGCAGAGCTGCGGGAAGCCCCACGGTGCGCAGGGTGTCGGTGGCCACAAGGGCGCCCCCGGAGTCGAACGCTTCGAGCGTCAGCACTCCCGGTCGATAGGGGAGCCGCCAGACTATTCCGCCGATTGAATCGTCAAAATCGCATCTGCCGATGGCATCTCCGTTGAGCTTTAGTTGCGCAGAGGCGGCGTTGGTGAAAGCCTGCACCGTGACAGAGTCGCCCGGAAGAAAATCCGACGGGTCATAGTTCCAGTGGCGCGGAGCATCCATCCATACCCCCTGCGGCGTCCATGAGCGCATGGGAGCGTAGGCCGTCAGGTAGGCTACAGGATGATCGGCCCATAAGGCTTCGCGGAAAAGTCCGCGGCTCTTGGGACGGTTGTCGAAGCCTAACAGGCCGGTGCCCAGGCCGCGCGAAGGCCAGTGGCCCGATTCGCCGAGATAGTCGGCGCCTGTCCAGATAAACTGTCCGGCGATGAAATCATGGTCAGTGACAGCGCGCCATGCCTCATAGCTCTGATGGGTCTCCGAGCCGTAGATTACGCGGCCGGGGTATGCTGCATGGTCCTGCTCGTAGCGGCCTTCGGTGTAATTGTAACCCACTACGTCGACTGCCTGAGGGTAAGAAGTCTGATTCGACATCACCACCCCGGCCAAGGCTCCGGTGACGGGTCGCGAGCTGTCGTGGCTGCGCACTACCTTGGCCAGACGCCCGGCAATCGTCCCGATGCGTTCGGCCCGTGGTGCCTGAGGGTTGTAGCCGCCGTACATCGGCTGGGCGATGGCCGAATCATCCCCGTCAAGCACCGGATGGGAGTAGGGATCGTTGGGGTAATCCACTTCATTGCCGATGCTCCAGAGTATTACCGACGGATGACAGCGGTCGCGGCGCACCATATCGGCTACATCGCGGTCGATCCACTCCTCGAAGAAGTCGCATGAGCCCTCATAGCCAGGGGTGCCTACATTCCATCCCTTCAGCCATTTACGCTTCGGAAACTCCCACTCGTCGCTCGCCTCGTCCATTACCATCAGGCCGAGAGAGTCGCAGAGGTCGTAGACCATAGGCGCCTGGGGGTTGTGACTCATGCGTACGGCGTTGGCTCCCAGATGTTTGAGCGCTTCCAGACGCGTGCGCCAGACGGCCCGCGGCACCTCCGCGCCCAGTGCTCCGGCATCGTGATGAAGGCATATGCCTTTGATTTTCAGATTCTTGCCATTGAGGAAGAAACCCTTGTCGGCATCAAACCGCAGGGAGCGGAAACCTACCGGCGACGATGCGTGGTCCACACTGAGGCCATCGCTTATGAGATCGGCTTCGAGGCGATAGAGCGCAGGGGAGTCGGGACTCCACAGCTGCGGCTGTTTCACCTTCATTTTCAACGCTGATTTTTCGCCGGGAATGACTTTCCCGGCTGCGCGGCCTACCACGCGGCCTTTGCCGTCGATGAGCCGGGCCTTGACAGTCAGCGATTTGCCATCGGGCGACACCGTCTCGGCGAAGATGCTCAGCATGGCGTCTCGTTCCGGGACCACATCAGCCTGCCAGCTTAGGCCCCACAGACCGAAACGCGTGGGGTTGGCCTCGACCAGATAAACGTCGCGGTAGATACCCGAACCGGTATAGTAGCGCGAGTCGGCCTGGCGCGAATGGTCGACGCGCACGGTCAGCTCGTTGACCTCCCCCTCGGGGCGAAGCCAGGGGGTGAGCTCGTAAAGAGTTGATACATAGCCGTTGGGTCGGCCTCCGATGCGGTGGCCGTTGAGATATACGTCGCTGCGGTTGTAAATCCCTTCGAAATAGACGAAAAGGCGCCGCAACGAGGCGCCGGCTTCTGCGGCGTCGGCCGTCGATACCCCTGCGGGAGTGACAAAATGCTTGCGGTACCAGCCTATGCCTCCGGGCAGATAGCCCGTACAGGAATTAAGCGTCGGCGACGGGATGGCGCGGATGCTCCAGTCGTGGGGAAGTTTCACCTTAGTCCATGCCGCCTCCGCTGCCGGCATCAAGTCCTGCAGGGCAAACTCCCATCCGTCGTTCCAAAGACGAGCCTGGCCGAAGCCTGCGGCCTGAGCGGCCACCGAAGGGAGTTCAGAGGTTATTAAGATGATGAAAAGGATAAGAAGGCGGCTGTATGGTAGTTTCATGGCAGGATTTATAGGGTAATATATTGCAAAATTACCGATTCGGCGCGGATTTGGCAAATTCGGGCTAAAAAAGCTAACTTTGCCGGAGTAAATGAAGATGCAAGGCCATGAGCCACGCATCTGTGACGTCGAAAATATCTTAACACCTTATATATCATGAAATTCCAATCTGCAATTTTGGCGGCTGCATTGGCCGTGGGCATGACAGCCGCTGCCGGGAGCAAAGCCGGTACGGGCGCAACTCCCAGCCACGGTGACGATTACGTGGCATATCTGTTCACATACTTTACCGGCAATCATGGCGATCAGGAAGCTGTGCGCTACGCCATCAGTGAAGACGGCTACAACTTCAAGGCCCTCAACGGTAACCGTCCCGTGATCTCGTCGGAGGCGATAAGCGTCACCGGCGGAGTGCGTGACCCGCATATCCTCCGCGGCGAGGACGGCAACTTCTATATGGTGCTCACCGACATGGTCTCCGACCGCGGCTGGGACTCGAACCGTGGACTGGTGATGCTTAAATCGAAAGATCTGCTTCATTGGGATCATTCCGTGGTCTACTTCCCCGAACGCTATGCCGATCAGCGGAATCTGCGCCGCGTATGGGCTCCCCAGACCATCTACGACCCCGAGGCAGGCAAATATATGGTATATTTCTCTACCCAGTATGTGGGTGCGCCTGACGTCATCTGCTATGCCTACGCCAACAAGGACTTCACCGGATTTGAGGGCGAACCCAAAATCCTGTTTATGCCCAAGGACGGCAAATCGTGTATCGACGCCGACATAGTCTATAAGGATGGGAAATTCCACATGTTCTACAAGACCGAAGGCCATGGCAACGGTATCAAGGTGGCAACCACCGACTCGCTGACTTCGGGCAAATGGGATGAATGCGATGAATACAAGCAGCTGACCACCGACCCCGTGGAGGGCTCGGGAACGTTCAAGCTCATCGGCCAGGACAAATATATCCTGATGTACGATGTATACATGAACAAGCGCTACGAATTCACCGAGACCACCGACCTGGAGCATTTCACCAAAGCCTCTACTCCGGTCACTATGGATTTCCATCCCCGTCACGGCACGGTAATCCCCATCACGGCCAATGAGCTGGCCCGCCTTCGCGAAGCCTATAAATAAGCGCAAGCGCCATAATACAATTAAATCGTATAATCCTTATGAACGTTCATAAGGATTATACGATTTAATTTTTGCGCTCGGGCGCCGGAATGGCTTTCACCAGAGGTTTATGCGCCGGCGAGGAGCTCTTTGACTTTGGCCGAGATGGCTTTGCCTTCGGCTTTGCCGGCAAGCTGCTTGGAGGCTACGCCCATAACCTTACCCATCTCTTTGGGCGAGGTGGCGCCTACGGAAGCGATGATTTCGCGCAAGGCGGCGGTAAGTTCCTCGTCGCTGAGCTGCTTGGGCAGATATTCCTCAATCACAGCGGCCTGAGCCAGCTCGGTGTCGGCCAGTTCGGGGCGGTTCTGCTGAGTGTAGATTTCGGCGCTCTCTTTGCGCTGCTTTACCATCTTGGTGAGAATCTGGATGGCCTTTTCGTCGGGGAGAGTGCCGTCGGAACCCTTGGCTGTCTTAGCTTCGAGGAATTCTTTTTTGATGCCGCGGAGCGACTCAAGGCGTACATGGTCGCGGGCCAGCATCGCCTTCTTGATATCTTCTGAAATTTTGTCGAATAAATCCATAGTTTATCGGTTTTAGTGTTTCCAGACTTCAAAATTAACAAAAATCTGACGAATAGCCCTATTTTCAGCCCGGATGATGAGGCAATTTGCGAAATTTTTGTGAGAATTTGCTTAAATTTGCAGTCAGCCTTGCTCCGATGCCCTTGTGCGGCAGGCCGATGACAGATAAAAACGCCAACCGATTTGAAATCAGATAAAGAGAAAGATACCGCCAAGACAGCCGACTGCAGCGTTGGCCTCGCAAACCCCCGACAGCTGAAATGCGTGCTCGTGACGCGATTTTCGGCTTTGGGCGACGTGGCGATGACCGTACCGGTGATCTACAGCGCCTGCCGCTGCTATCCCGATGTGCACTTCGTGTTTCTTACACGCCAGTCGATGACCTCGATATTCATCAACGCTCCGGCCAACCTGAGCGTGGTCGGGGTTAACCTTGAGGCGGGCTACCACGGGCTCAAAGGGCTTTGCAGATTATACCGCGAGCTGGAGGAGAAATATAGGTTCGACGGGATGATCGACCTTCACGATGTGCTGCGCACCAAGGTGTTCCGCCTGTTCTGCCGCCTCGACGGTAAGCCGGTATCGACAATCAACAAAGGGCGCCGGGGGAAAAACGCTCTGACGCGGCGCGTCAACAAGGTGCTTCTCCCGCTGCAGTCGACCCGCGCACGCTACCGTCAGGCCTTTCACCGCATAGGTCTTCCCGTAGAGAGCAGTTTTGAAGGACTTTACGGCGAAGGACACAAGGCTCCTTCGGCCGATTTCGCCGCCATCTCTGCTCCAAAGGCTGCCGGTGAGCGCTGGGTGGGCATCGCTCCCTTTGCCAAGCATGCGGGCAAGATCTACCCTCCGGAGATGATGGAGCAGGTGGTGAAAGCTGTGGCCTCGCGCCCCGATACGCGTATCTTCCTCTTCGGCGGAGGCGGCAACGAAGCCGAAATCCTCAACGGATGGGCCGAACGTTACCCGCAGGCCGTGTCGCTGGCGGGGAAACGCTACGGATTCCCGGCGGAACTGGCGCTGGTGAGCCATCTGGACGTGATGCTCTCGATGGACTCGGCCAACATGCACCTGGCCTCGCTGGTGCGTACCCCGGTGGTGAGCGTCTGGGGCGCTACCCATCCTTACTGCGGTTTCAAGGGGTGGCGGCAGCAGGAGAACGACATGGTGCAGCTGCCCATGACGTGCCGACCCTGCTCCGTATTCGGCAATAAACCTTGCTTCCGCGGCGACTACCATTGCCTGCGCGGCATCCAGCCGCAGGCCATCATAGAGCGTCTTGAAAAATATCTGGGAAAATTTACCTGACGGCCAATCCATCCAATACGGCCTCATCAGCGTTTATTTTTTAGTTAAGCCTAAGTAAAAAAACGTTTGTTTATGACCCGTTATAACTTTATGCGACTTCGCCTGATTGCCCTGTGCCTCATGGTGGCATCGGCCATAGCTGCGTCGGCAGCAGTCCCTGCGGCATATTACCGCACCTGTACCGGCAAAAAAGAGGGCGACCTCAAGACCGCTCTTCACAATCTGCTCTACAACCACAACGAGGTGTCGAGCTATCAGAATCTGCCCAGCTATTTCCGCATCACCGACGTATACCCTCAGGGGAATGAGCGCTACGGCCAGTGGTGGGACATGTACGGCAATATCCCCTTGTATCTTCCAAACTTCTGGGGCCTGAACCGCGAGCACTCCTTCCCGAAATCGTGGTGGGGCGGCTCCACGGCTACTCCCGCCTACGTTGACCTCAACCATCTGTACCCCTCGGAATCGGAGGCCAACATGGCCAAGAGCAACTACCCGCTGGGCACGGTCGACATGTCGAAAAACGACCGCAGTACCTACGACAACGGAGTGACCAAGGTGGGTTATCCCGTCAACGGCCAGGGCGGGGGCGCCAAGATGGTGTTCGAGCCGGCCGACGAGTACAAGGGCGACTTCGCGCGCACCTACTTCTATATGGTCACATGCTATCAGAATCTGACGTGGAAATATACCTATATGGTCAGCAACAACCTCTACCCGACGCTCAATCAGTGGTCGGTCGATCTGCTGCTGAAATGGCACCGTCAGGACCCCGTCAGCCAGAAGGAATACGACCGCAACGAAGAGGTCTACAAGATTCAGTCGAACCGCAACCCCTTCATCGACTATCCTGAGCTGGCGGAATATCTGTGGGGCAACCGCAAGGGCCAGCCCTGGCAGCCCGGCTCGGGGACTCTGCCCGAAGGAGACCCGACGCTTCTGGCGCCGGTGCAGGGGCTTGAGCTGCAGTTTGGCGAGACGGCCGTAGGGTCGCCCAACACCGCCTCGGTGCTCTTCCAGGGTGAATACCTGACTAACCCCATCGAGCTGCGCATCTCGCTCTACGACTACCGCGACACCGAAAACCGCGATAAATATCAGAAGTGGGCTTCGATGTTTACCGTCGACACCAAGACCGTATCGGCCTCGGCAGCCAACAGCAAGAGCGGAGTGCACGTACGCGTCACCTATACCCCGACCGAGGTGGGCGAGCATCTGGCCAAGCTCTCGATTGAAGGCGACCCCAACGCTTCGTCACGCTCTGTGATTCTACGCGGTCAGGGTCTGCCCGTGCCTACGCTGAGCCGACTGACAGCCACGGAGGCATCGGATGTGACCGAAACAAGCTATACGGCCAACTGGGACGCTCCGGCCGATCCCGATGAGACTGTCGACTACTATCTGCTCACCCGCACCATCATCAACGGCGCTGCATCCTCTACCGAGACTATCGAGTCGGAGACCAACCAGATGACAATCACCGGCGCTACCCCCGGCAGCCAGGAGAAATACTCCGTTCAGTCGGTTCGTCTGGGCTACAAGTCGGAGCCTTCGAATGAAATCATCGTCAACCTCGCCACCGGAGGTATCGCTGACGTTGAGCTTGACAACCCGCTTGGCTGGCAGGCCATCGACGGCGGCATCCGCCTTATCTGCGGCCAGACCCACACCGGAGTACGTATCTACGACGCTATGGGCCGCCTGATCAGAGTACTTCCCAGGGTGGAAGATGGCGAAATGATCTCCCTGCCGATGGGCGCATTCTTCCTGACCACCGAGCAGCAGGCCACACCGGCCCGCGTAGTGGTTTCGCACTAAAACGTGGTTTCGCACTAAAACGTGGTTTCGCAGTAAACCTCACCATCATCTTCCCAATCGCATCGCAATGGATACCCGACATACCCCGGCCGCACGGCCCACGCCCGACGATAGGCGCATAATGCTGATTATAAACCCTATATCGGGCACGGGCAGCAAGCGCGGCGTTACCGATGCCGTAAAAGAGCGGCTCGGAGCCAAAGGCTATGAAGTCGATGTGCGCACCACCGGCGCACGCGGCGACGCCACCATATTGGCGGCCGAAGCGGCCGAAGCCGGGTACTACGGAGTGTTGGCCTGTGGCGGCGACGGCACCGTCAACGAGACGGCAAAGTCGCTCTGCAACACTGCCACTGCCCTGGGTATCATCCCCGCCGGCTCAGGCAACGGCCTGGCGCGTCATATCGGCGTGCCGGTCGACCTGAATCTCGCCCTGAAAATCATTGAGGAAGACAATATAGTGCGCTGCGACTACGGCACGGTAAACGGCAACCCGTTTTTCTGCACTTTCGGCATGGGCTTCGATGCTGCCGTGAGCCATCGTTTCGCCCGGCAGGGCCGCCGCGGCCTGCTCACCTACATCAAGAGCACCATCAGCGAATATCTGCAGTACCGCCCGCATACCTACACCATCTCGGCCAACGGTAAGATTCTGACCGAAAAGGCTTTTCTCGTGGCCGTCTGCAATGCCTCGCAGTGGGGCAACAACGCCTACATAGCGCCGCAGGCCAGCATCACCGACGGTCTGCTCGATGTGATTGTGGTTCACAGCGGCTCGCCCATCGACGCAGCCGTAATGGGGATGGATATCTTTACGGGTATGATTACGAAAAACACTATGGTGCAGTGCTTCCGCGCACCGGCTGCCGTGATCTACCGCGCCGCGCCGGGCGAAGCACATATCGACGGCGAGCCCATTATCCTCGACGAGATCCTCGCCTGCCGGTGCCACCGCGAAGCGCTTCCGATTTTCGTCCCGAAAGATCAGAGCGACTTCAAGCCGTTAATTACCCCGGCGAAAGATTTCCTGCGCGACCTCCAGCTCACCTTCTCACATCTGGTAAGGAAGTAAGAGCCGGAATATAGGGGAATTCGGATAAATCGAATAAATCGTATAACTCTAATAATTCGTATAAATTTTTAGGGGGAGAAATAAAGCAGCCGCTTCCGAGATGTGGGAGCGGCCGCTTTGTGTGTATGCTATTGAATCTTCGATGTGTATCAGTCAATGATGTCGATGTGTATCAGTCAATGATGTCGAAGCTGGTGTATTTGCGGAGCACTTCGGGGATGACGATGCCCTGAGGCGTCTGGTTGTTCTCCAGCAGGGCTGCCATGATGCGCGGCAGAGCCAGAGCAGAGCCGTTGAGTGTATGGCAGAGGTGAGTCTTCTTGTCGCTGCCACGGTAACGGCATTTGAGGCGGTTGGCCTGATAGGTTTCGAAGTTGGATACCGACGATACCTCCAGCCAGCGCTTCTGGGCTGCTGACCATACTTCAAAGTCGAAGGTGATGGCGGAGGTGAAGCTCATGTCGCCGCCGCAGAGGCGCAGGATGTGCCAGGGCAGGCCGAGCTTTTCGAGCAGACCCTGCACGTGGTCTTTCATCTTCTCCAGAGCAGCGTAGGAATTCTCGGGCTTCTCGATGCGCACGATTTCCACCTTGTCAAACTGATGCAGGCGGTTCAGGCCGCGCACGTCTTTGCCGTAGCTGCCGGCTTCGCGGCGGAAACAGGCAGAGTAGGCGCAGTTCATCTTCGGGAGCTCATCCTCGCTGAGGATTACGTCGCGGTAGATGTTGGTCACGGGCACTTCGGCCGTGGGGATGAGGTAGAGGTTGTCGACCTCGCAATGATACATCTGGCCCTCCTTGTCGGGAAGTTGGCCTGTGCCGTAGCCGGATGCCTCGTTGACTACATAAGGCGGCTCGATTTCAGTGTAGCCGGCTTCGTTGGCCTGATCGAGGAAGAACTGGATGAGGGCGCGCTGCAGGCGGGCACCCTTGCCGACGTAGACGGGGAATCCGGCGCCGGTGATCTTCACGCCAAGGTCGAAGTCGATGATATTGTATTTCTTGGCCAGCTCCCAGTGGGGCAGGGCGTCGGCGGGAAGGTCGGGCATCGGACCGCCGGTCTTCTCCACCACATTGTCCTCGGCAGTCTTCCCTTCGGGCACCATGTCGCAGGGGAGGTTGGGGATGGTCAGCAGGATGTTGCGCTGCTCGGCTTCTACCTGAGCCAGACCGGCTGCGATGGCCTTCTGATTCTCCTTCAGGCCGGCTACCTGAGCTTTGGCCTGCTCGGCCTCTTCGCGCTTGCCCTGCTTCATCAGGGCGCCGATAGAAGCGGCGAGGCGGTTGAGTTCAGCGGCTTTGTTATCGTTGTCGAGCTGCATCTGGCGGCGCTGTTCGTCGAGCTGGAGCACTTTTTCGATGGCTTCTTTTCCGTCGAAGCCTTTCACGGCCAGTTTCGCAATCGTACGGGCCGGATCTGCTTTAATCTGTTGGAGGGTAAGCATGCTATATTGTTGCTTTTTGTTGTTTCGATGTTTTGAATCGCAAAATTACAAAAATCTGCCTGATTATTCGTAAATTTGCACCAAAATACTTACCAACGTCTAACCATGAATCTAAAATCTTTCGCTCTCGCGGCGGCTATGCTGGCGACATTGCCGGCATCCACGCTAATGGCTGCGAAATCCGAAGCCAAACCTGTAAAATTTGAAGCCGGACAGGGCACATTCCTGCTCGACAACAAACTCTACACCGTCAAAGCGGCCGAGCTGCACTATCCGCGCATCCCGCGCCCCTACTGGGACCAGCGCATCAAGCAGACCAAGGCCCTGGGGATGAACACAGTGTGCCTGTACGTGTTCTGGAATGCCCATGAGCCCAAACCTGACCAGTTCGACTTCACCGGTCAGAACGACCTACGCCACTTCGTGGAGCTATGCAAGGCCAACGGGATGAATGTGATTCTGCGTCCGGGCCCGTATGTATGCGCCGAATGGGAGATGGGCGGTCTCCCCTGGTGGCTTCTCAAGAAGAAAGATATCCGCCTGCGTGAGCTCGACCCCTATTTCATTGAAAGAGTCGACAAATTCCAGGCCGAAGTGGCCAAGCAGGTCGACGGTCTGCTGGCCAAAGACGGCGGCCCCATCATTATGGTGCAGGTGGAGAATGAATACGGCTCCTACGGCAAGGATAAGCCTTACGTGGCCACTATCCGCGACATGCTCCGCAAGAATTTCGGCAACGATGTGACGATGTTCCAGTGCGACTGGTCGTCGAACTTTACCGACAACGGTCTTGACGATCTGATCTGGACCATGAACTTCGGCACCGGCGCCAACATCGACGAGCAGTTTGCCCGTCTGAAGGAGCTGCGCCCCGATTCGCCGCTGATGTGCTCGGAATTCTGGAGCGGATGGTTCGACAAGTGGGGAGCCAACCATGAGACCCGCGACGCCGCCGACATGATTGCCGGTATCGACGAGATGCTCTCCAAAGGGATTTCCTTCTCGCTCTACATGACTCACGGAGGCACCAACTGGGGCCATTGGGCCGGCGCCAACTCGCCCGGCTTTGCTCCCGACGTGACCAGCTACGACTACGATGCCCCCATCTCGGAGGCCGGCCATTATACTCCCAAATATGAATTGCTGCGCAAGACTCTGGCCAAATATGCTCCGGGCAAGCTTCCCAAGGCTCCCAAGGAGATTCCGACCATGGATGTGGCTGAATTCACCCTCACCGAGGTGGCTCCGCTGCTGACCAATCTGCCCGAGCCGCTGACCGACTCCGACATCAGGACCATGGAGGAATATGACCAGGGCTTCGGCTCGATCATGTATGCCACCACTCTGCCGGCTCTGCCTCAGGGGGGAGTGCTCAAGCTCGACGCCCACGATTATGCTCAGGTATTTGTCGACAACCGCTATGTAGGCAAGCTCGACCGCCGCAACCATGAGACTCAGCTTCGCCTGCCCGCTGTGGCCGAAGGCGCTACGCTTCAGATTCTGGTGGAGGCCATGGGCCGCATCAACTTCGGCCGCGCCATCAAGGACTTCAAGGGTATCACCTCCGATGTGGAGCTGACGATGATGTATGGCGGACGCCCCTTCGTCTGCAATCTTAAAAACTGGAAGGTCTACCTCATTCCCGATGAGGAGGAATTCTATACCTCTATGCAGTTCAGCCCCGTAGAGGCTAATGCTGCGACCGACGTCGCCCGTCTGCCGCTTGGCGTCTACCGCGGTACGTTCAATCTGAAAAAGACCGCCGACACCTTCCTCGACTTCTCGACATGGGGCAAAGGTCTGGTATACGTCAACGGCCATCCGCTGGGACGCATCTGGGAGATCGGCCCGCAACAGACGCTCTACGCCCCCGGCTGCTGGCTGAAGAAGGGTGAGAACGAGATTGTGGTATTCGATGTGGTAGGTCCGCGTCAGGCCAAGGTGAGCGGCCATAGCGCCCCGATTCTCGACATGCTGCAGCAGACCGCCCCCGGTTCGGGCGAAAACGGGCGCAAGGCCAAGGAGCTGCTTAAGCAGGCTCAGCCCGTGCTTGAGGCTGCCACTGCCGAAGGCAACGGCTGGCAGACGCTCACACTCAACGCTCCGGCCAATGGCCGCTATCTGATTATCGAAGCCCTGGATTCCCACGATGGCGGCGAGAAGGTGGCCGTAGCTGAGGTTTACGCACTCGATGCCGACGGCAACCGCCTGTCGCGTGAGCCCTGGACCGTGCTTTGGGCCGATTCAGAAGACACCAAGAGCAAGAACTCGACGGGCGACAAGGTCTACGACCTGCAGGAATCCACCTACTGGCAGACGGCAAAACACGCCGCCTTCCCCCACAGTCTGATTCTCGATCTGGGCTCAAACCAGACCGTCACCGGCCTGCAGCTGCTCCCGCGCGCCGAGAAGGGTGCTCCCCACGCTCCCAAGACTATCAAGGTGTCGCTCGTAAAAGAGTGACACACTTCGGCGCTTACTCCCGCAAAGCGATAATTCCTTAAATTTGCTCTTTGAAAAGAAAGATTTCGGCCAGAATTGCTCTTTAGAAAGAAAGATTTTGCCTAAAATCTTTCTTTCCAAAGAAAAATATCATATCTTTGCGAGAAACAAATCCTCAGGTCTTCGATTATGCAGCGAATATTTGAAATATCCAACCGCTTGGTAAATGGCGTAGAAACACGGCATTACCGCTATCTATATCACGAAATCGACTGGAACGACCCGCTGATAATGATACGCGGCGCCCGCGGTGTTGGCAAAACCACCATGATGTATCAACGCTGCAAACTCACTGACGGCAAAGGATTGTATGCATCGTCAGACCAATTGTGGTTTAATGACCATACCATCACCGAACTTGTGGATTATCACTACAAACACGGAGGTACACATCTGTTTCTTGACGAAGTACATCTCTATCCGCGTGATAACTGGGAGCAGGAGCTGAAGAATATTCACGACAGCTATCCCGGTTATCGGGTGACTTTTACCGGGTCTTCTCTTTTACAGCTCAACAATAAGGTGGCCGATCTATCGCGCCGTGTTGCTATTTACGACCTCAGGGGGCTGTCATTCCGGGAATATCTGGAATTCAGCGAAATCGCCCGTTTCCCGGTAGTCAGTCTTGAGACGCTTCTTGCCGATCATGCTGCAATCGCAACGGAGGTTGCTTCGTCAATCCGTGTTATCGGCGAGTTCGAACGCTATCTGAATCGGGGCTATTACCCGTTTTTCCTCAGTACATCGGAGTTTACTTATTCGCAGCGTGTGGAACGCATTGTTCAGTCGGTAATCGACATTGACATCCCGGCAGTGACCCAGATTGAATATGAGACGCAGCTGAAACTGAAGAAACTGGTGGTGGTTTTGGCCGATCAGGTTCCGTTTGTTCCCAATATCTCCAAGCTCAGCAAGGATATAGGCGTCACCCGCAATCAGCTTATGAAGTTGCTGGCGTTGCTCTGCGACGGTGCCATTCTGCGGTCGCTTAACGACCCGTCAACTCAGCCGAAGGGTGCGGCAAAGCCGGAGAAAATCCTGTTCGACAACCCCTCGGTAATGCAGGCTTTAGGCGTATCCAACCGCGTAGGCACTGTTCGGGAAAGCTTTATAGCTTCCATGCTGAGCAAGATAGGTACGGTGTATTGCCCGAAAGAAGGAGATTTCCTGTTAGACAGAAAATACATCTTCGAGGTAGGCGGCAAGGGGAAAGGCTTTTCGCAGATTGCCGACAAGCCCGAAAGCTATGTGATAGCCGATGACATCGAGAGCGGATTCGGCAACAAGATTCCGCTGTGGCTCTTCGGCTTCCTGTACTGAAAAAATCTCAGACATATTTCTTAAACCTAAACGCGAGCATAATTGTAGTTAACATTAGGTAGATTAAGTTAAACCAGCGTAAACTATGAAAAAGAACAATATACCGGTCAATCACGAGGATAGAGCGCTTAAAGGGATCCGTGGCGAGATGCTGACGTTCAAGGCTGACCCTTTCCTCTGTCCGGAAAGGGAATGCTACGATCATTACGCCGACGGCCTGGTGGTGGTCAGCGACGGGCGAATTCTCGATGCCGGAGAATATGCCGAAGTGGCTCCGCGCTATCCTGAGCTGAAGGATATCGACGTATACACCGACTCGGTGATTATGCCGGGGTTCATCGACTGCCATCTGCACTATGTGCAGGCGCCGATGATAGGCTCTTACGGCGACACTCTGCTGCGTTGGCTCAACCAGTACACCTTTCCGATGGAGTCGAGATTTTTCGACAAGGATTTTGCCGACGAGGTGGCGCGTGAATTTATGAAGCAACTGCTCGCGCAGGGCACTACCACGGCCAACGTATTCTCCACCACCTTCGCCGAATCGGTGGATGCCATATTCGAGGAGTCGGAGCGCTACAATACGCGCATGATTACGGGTAAAGTGCTTCAGGACCGCAATCTTCCCGACTCGCTGCGCGATAGCTCAGCCGAAGAATCGGTGGCTCTATCCGAAGAGCTGCTGAAGAAGTGGCACGGCCGCGGCCGTCAGCTCTATGCCGTGGTGCCTCGGTTCGCCCCTACCTCCACCGACCTGCAGCTGAAGCTGGCCGGCGAGCTGTATCAGCGCTATAAGGATTCCGGCGTCTATATGCACACTCACCTCGACGAGGTGCAGAGCGAAATCGACTGGGTGAAGCAGCTTTTTCCGGGTGTTCCAAACTATACGGAGGTCTACAATCGGTTCGGCCTCGTCGACCGTCTGTCGGTCTTCGCCCATTGCTGCATCGTAAGCGAGGAGGAATGGGAGCTGCTGCATAAGGCTGATTGTGGCGTGGTCCACTGCCCCTCGTCCAATCTATTCCTCGGCGACGGCCAGTTCAAATACTGGCAGGCCAAAGACCGTCGACGCCCCACGCTCGTCGGAATGGGCACAGATGTGGGCGGAGGTACTAACTTCTCTATCTTCCGTCAGCTCGGCGAGGCTTACAAGGTGGCCATGCTTCAGGATCACAGCCTCGACATGGCTCACAGCCTCTATCTCGCCACCCTCGGCGGCGCTCAGACGCTCCATCTCGACCATCAGATCGGCCGCCTGGCTCCCGGCTACGAAGCCGACCTGACGGTGGTCGACCTGCATCCGTCGGAATTCGCACAGTGGCGCATGAAGTTCAGCCCGAAGCTGATGGACAAGCTGTTTGTGCTGGCTACTCTCGGCCTGAACAATATGGTAAAGGCTACCTATGTGGCCGGACAGAAAGTCTACGACCGCAGCCGCGAGCAGAAATGGCAGTATGCTCGCTGAGTGGCGCCTGACGGCTTGATGGCTTGATTTTCGAGGCCTGAGGGCTATAGTCCGTTATAGAAAATCAGCCTGCTGGCGACCCGTTGTTGGGGCTTGATCGCCGGCTACAGCCCGTTGTTGGAATTGATGAGGGTGTAGCCTATCAGGCGGTCATAGCGTTCGCCAGGAGCGCGGTAATAGACCAGAATCAGGTATTCATTGACGGTTTCGAAGAAATCGCCCTCTATTTCGGCTGTCGAAGCTGAGGCAGGGGCATAATTGCGCAGGGCATAGGAGCGAAAACGGCCCCGGGCAGCCGTAGGGAGCGCCAGATACTGATAATTGTATGCTCCCTGCTTGAGCAGCAGCACTTTATGGTACACTCCGCGCTCGGCGTCATAGTCCATGCGCGCCCCTTCGTCGAGGCGGCGGTGGGTCAGGTCGCCGTCGATATATACGTCCATGTCGGGGATAGGAAGCATCTCCAGTTCGAAATGAACCACGGAATAGTCGGCCTCCACGTCAGAATTGGCAGCGTTGTATTCGCGCACAAAGAAGCGCCCGTGCTGGGTCTGGTCGTAGCTGTAGGGGATGCTGTGGCGCGGTCTGGCCATGTTCAGCATGTGGTGATAGTAGGGGTGGACGTATTCCACGTCGGCCACCCCCATGCCCGGATATGTGAGTTGCACCGTCTCCATGCGGCGGTATTCGTTGCCGGCGGGGAAAATCAGCTGAGGATTATGCTCGAAGATGGCGCGGTCGCCCGCCACCCGCAGCGGATGGGTGACCACGACCGCATTGTCGGCGCGTCCGTTCTGGCTGACCACCACGCGCAGGTCGTTGTAGATGTCGCGGATGGGGTAGCGGTTGGTATCAATCGTGAAATCCACCTGCTGGTGGGTGCGGTTGAAGTCGATGTCGGTCTGGGTGCGCACCTGGCCGCCGACGTTGACCATCCCTTCGCTGACCATGAAGCGCACCTGCAGGAGAGTATCGTCGGGGTCATTCTCCGGATAGACTTTCAGCAGGTAGTTGCCGGAGATGGTGAAACGGAAGTCGCTGTTGGGCAGCGAGATGGTATAATGGACGTAGTGGGTGGTAGTGGCGTGGGAGAATTCGTAGTTCTCCACGTCGGCGAGGTTGAACCCGTCGAACACTTCGCTGTCGACCAGCGACGAGGGCGACCAGTCGGCGTTGCAATGATAGATGCTGTAACGCAGGTAGTCGCGCTCCTCGGCGAGGATGTCGAAGCCGATCTCGAGACGGTCGGTAGAATTGAGCGTGACGATGGGCGGAGCCAGCCGGTCGCCTTCTATCGCTACTGTCAGGGTCTGCACCCGTGGCGAGAAGATGCCCGTGGCCGTATTCTCCACGGGCGACCTCTGGGCGTGGCCGCAGAGCGGCAGCGCGCACATCAGAGCCAGCAGAGCTTTACCAATTGATCGGAGCGATGCCATGTGCCTGCAAATATTTATTGGCCAGAGAGAAATGATGATTGCCGAAGAAGCCTCGATGGGCTGAGAGCGGGGAGGGATGGACCGATTCGAGCACCAGATGGCGGCTGCGGTCGATCAGTGCCGCTTTGCTGCGGGCATAGCTTCCCCAGAGGATAAATACCAGATGGTCGCGCTTTTGTGAAAGCGCGGATATGGCGCTGTCGGTGAATTGCTCCCAGCCGCGGCCCTGATGGGAGCCTGCCATGTGTTCCTCCACCGTCAGTGTGGCGTTGAGCAGCAGCACTCCTTGCTGAGCCCAGCGCGAGAGGTCGCCCGATACCGGAACGGGAGCGCCGGTATCGGAGCTTACCTCCTTGAATATGTTGCGCAACGACGGCGGGAACTCTATCCCCTGATTTACCGAGAAGCACAGGCCGTTGGCCTGATGAGGGCCGTGGTAAGGATCCTGACCGAGAATCACCACCTTCACTTGGTCGAACGGACACTGGTCGAAGGCGGCGAAAATCTGCCGTCCGGGCGGATAGACCCGCGTCTGAGCATAGCGTTGGGTCACAAACTCCGTAAGAGCTTGAAAATATGGCGCCTCCCATTGCTCCTGGAGCGCTTTGCGCCATCCTTCTTCAATCCGTATGCTCATATAATAGAAGATTTATAAGACGTAAAAACACTTATTAAATGCCCGCGCTTTACTCGGGCAAACTGAGTTTCACCGAGTGGGTGCCGGGGGCGTAGACCGTCTCCTGAGTCTGGCCGGGGAGGGTCACTTTGGCCTGCGAGCCTTCGGGGACGGTGAAGGTCCAAGCCCAGTCGTCGCCATCGTATTTCCAATGGCTTTCGATAACGCCTTGCGGCGACCGGTAGACGGCGTCGAGCGAGCCGAGTCGGCGGTCGGGCACGGGACGCATGACGTTGGTCTTGAATCCGGGGTCGGACGGTTCGGAGGCTATGCCGGCAGCCGTCTCCCACAGCCATTCGCCGACGCATCCGTAGGCGTAGTGGTTGAAGCTGTTCATGCCGGCCTTCCACGCTATAGTGTCCGTGCCGTAGACTTTGCGGCTGCCGTCGGCAAAAGTCAGCTCAATCACGCCGCGGAAGGCGGGCTTGCGGCCAATCATCCCCTGATGTCCGCCGGGAGTGATGATTTTGTCGGCCCACCAGCCGGGAGTGGATTGCGCGGAGAATACATTTTCGGCTCCGGCCTTGCGGCTGATTGCATCGGTAATGTCGTATGTGTAGGAAAGCTTTGTCTTGGCATGATGGGTGAAGCCCGGCTTGAGGATTTCTTCGCCGATGGGCTTGCCGTTGATGTAGAGCGAGTAGACGCCCAGACCGGTGGTCATCCAGCGGGCTGAAGCCACTTCTGCCGGATTCTTGATAGCGCTCAGGAACCACGATGCGCCGTCGGCGGCGCGCTCGTTGCCACCCTCGATGCGGCCTGTCACCACAGGAGCATCTGCGGCTGAAATCCATTGCGACGATTCCCAGAGGGTGTCGTCAAGCGGCGCGGTAAGTTGAGATTTGGTGCCCGCGAGGGCCGTCAGGCAAAGAGATACTGACAGAAGTATTGCTGAAAAGGGCTTGTGTGGGGCCATAGCCGGTATGAGTGAAAATAATTGATTATACTGGAAATGCTGTGATAGAAGTTTTCAGGTTTTTCTCTTTCCGATTCAAATGTAGTAAAAATCTGAGACCCTTACAACTAAGAGCCGCCTTTATTTGGTGGAATAAAAGATTAGTCGCACCTTTGTATTATGTGTATTATGCACGGGAAGGCGGCTCTAAATCCATCTGTAAATATTGTAACCATGAAGAAACCGAAGCTTATTCTCGCCGTCCTGATGATGATGCCGCTGCTGGCGTGTGCTGTGAACGACGGAGTGGTTGTGTCCGACATCCCGTATTCGCCGAATAAGGATGACTATTCGGCCTCCAGATGCCGCCTTGATATCTATTATCATCCTGAAGCCGGACCGCAGCCCGTGGTGGTTTGGTTTCACGGGGGAGGGCTGACCGGCGGTGAGCGGTTTATACCTGCGGAATTGAAAGATGCAGGGTATACGGTGGTCGCCCCCAATTACAGGCTTATCCCCAATGTGAACATTGAGGAATGTATCGATGATGCTGCAGCTGCTGTGGCCTGGACGTTCAAAAATGTCGGCAAATACAATGGAGACTCTCGCCAAATCTTCGTGGCAGGCCATTCTGCCGGAGGGTATCTCACCAGTATGATTGGTCTGGAGAAGCAGTGGCTGGGACGATATGGGATAGATGCTGATTCGATAGCCGGACTGATACCGTTCAGCGGTCAGGTAATTACGCATTTTGCCCAAAGAAAAAGGGAGGGGATAGGCGAACTGCAGCCTACAGTTGACCGCTTCGCACCGCTTTTCCATATCAGGCCGGATGCTGCCCCTTATGTCATCATCACGGGCGACAGTGAGCTGGAACTGTACGGGCGATATGAGGAGAATCTGTACATGTGGCGGATGCTGAATCTTGTCGGCCACAAGCGCAATCGCATTTACAAACTCGACGGATACGACCATGGCGCGATGGCACATCCGGCATTCCATATCCTCAAGCGCACCATCCGCGATATCATCGATCATAAGCTCTGAGGCCTGCGCCACCCGGCCTCAGGCTCCGGAATCCAAGCGAAGCAATATAAAATTTATAAGCTCTCATAAATCCTATACATCCTATACAACTTATCAGACTTATTAGTATTATTAGAATTATTAGAATTATCAGACTTATAAATCTTATGGGGCTGGGATAAAAGATGAGGCTCCGGAGCTGCAGCTCCGGAGCCTCTATTTTTTAACTCTGTGAGTTATCTATTAGTCGGCCACTTCGATGGTTACGGCGCGGTCGAGGGTCAGGCACTTGTCACCGAGGTCGGTGCGGTTGCCGTTGTTGGTAGTAGCGTTGAGCTGATCAGCGTTAACACCATATTTGATGAGCTGGTTCTTAACGGTCTCTACGCGGTTCTTGCGGAGCTGGATGTTGTAAGCTTCGGTACCAGTGTAGTTATCGGCCCAGCCGGTGAGGGTGTACTTCTTGTTGGTGTCAGCCTTCATAACGTTAGCTACAGATTGTACGACCTTCTTGTCAACCGAAGTCAGACGATATACGGCGCAAGGATAGTAGATAGTAGCAAGGGGAGCTTTGGTTACGATGGTCTCTTTTTCTACCGGACGGCTCAGGCAAGCCTTGAGCTGAGCTTCGAGGTCGGCGATGCGGGCATCGGCAGCCTGAAGGCGAGCGCGGTATTCGTCGCAGTTTTCACCGGGAACAACCACGGGAACGACGGGCGCGTTCCAGGTGCTCTTGCCGAATTTGTAGGTAGCGGTCAGAAGGGCTTCAGCAGCGAGCGAAGTCTTGTGGCCGTTATCCTCAGCGTTGTTGAGGGCGAGGGCACGCAGGTCGAGGCCGAGGGCGAAGCGCTTGCTGAGGTTGAATTCCTGAGTAAGACCGGCACGGATGGTGATGGTGCGGTCGTGGCTGTTTTTCCATTCGAAGTCGTTGGTTGTGCCTGCTTTCGGGGTCTTAACCATTGCCCAGTAGAGGCCACCACCGGCATATACATATGCGTTGTAAACGCGGTTGGGCTTGTAGCCGCACCACCAGTTGGTGAGCGAAATCATAACGTCGAACGACGGGCCGAAGTAGTTGACTTTGGTCTTGCCGTAGTACTGGCCGTTCTTTTCGATGATAGTCTCCCAGGGACGAACGCCGAGAGCGTCTTCATTCTGGGTCAGACCTTTCAGCGATACGAAGTCAGCACCCAGACGGGCACCGATGATCGGGCTGAACCATTTGCCGACGTAGAGCGAAGCGGCGGGAGCCAGACGATCGCCGAAGTTGCGGTGCTGGTTCTTGTCGTCGAAGCGCATGGCAACGCCACCTTCGGCCTGGATGAACCAGTTGTCTTTGAACTGATTGAACAGATAGCCCTGCTGGGGATCCTCAGTGTAGGTGACTTCCTGAGCGGTCTGAGCAAAAGCACTACCTGCGAGCAGAGCAAAGCTAAATGCTAAGATAGAACTCTTTTTCATAGATAATTAAAACGTTTTGTGAATATATATGAAAGTTGTTTTAGTTTTGGTCGGAATCTACATCCCTTTTACGGCGAATCTTGCGGAGGCGATATATCATGGCTCTTCTTGCCTCGGCGATATATCAGAATCGGAGCCATATTTCAGGTATGGCTACATGGTTCCTCCAAATTCGGTGTAAAGTTAGACATTATTTTGTGATTCTTTCACCTTTTTAGTTAAATATTTCAATTCTTTTGGCAAAATCTTCGTCTTTGGGCTACTTTTTTGCCATTTTTAATCGGCATTGCGTTGATTTTCCTTCACCCTTATTAATTTCAACCCCCTTACGCCTGTAAAAGTTCAGACCGAGGGAAAAGCAAGACGCCCTCTCGGCCGAAGCGCGGAGGGTGTCTGCATTATGAGTCTTAGAGCCGGCTCTGAAATCAGATGCGCTTGAGGAATTTGAGCACCTGCTCCAGGATGTTCTGCTCTGTGAAGCCAAACTGCTCGTCGAGCACCTTGTAGGGAGCCGATGCGCCGAAGTGGTCGAGGCCGAACACTTCGCCGTTGGGGCCTACCACGCCGCGGAGCGTCGAGGGAAGTCCGGCGGTAAGGCCGAATACGGGCACACCCTGCGGAATCACGCTGTCGCGGTATTCCTTGTCCTGATTCTCAAACAGCCCGATCGAGGGCACCGAAACCACGCGGCAGGGGACGCCGCCGGCTTCGAGCAGTACGGCTACATCGCAGAGCAGCGACACTTCCGAGCCGTTGGCTACGAGCACCACCTGAGGATGAGGCGTGTCCATCACCACATATCCGCCCATGTGGGCGCCTTCGGCTTCCTCGAAGCGGTTGCCTGTGGCTGCGGGCAGGTCTTTGATGTTCTGACGTGAAAGGATCAGGGCTGTGGGGGTGGAGAAATTGTCCATCGCCATCTGCCATGCCACCGAGGTCTCGATGGCGTCGGCCGGACGGAGCACCAGCACCGACGGATTGCCCGAGAAGTTTTTGAGCTCTTCCATCAGGCGGATCTGTGCTTCCTGCTCCACGGGTTCGTGGGTGGGGCCGTCTTCGCCTACGCGGAATGCGTCGTGGGTCCAGATGTATTTTACCGGGAGCTCCATCAGAGCAGCCATGCGCACGGCGGGCTTCATATAGTCGGAGAATACGAAGAATGTGCCGCAGGCGCCGATCACACCGCCGTGGAGGGCGATACCGTTCATGATGGCGGCCATGGTCAGCTCCGATACGCCGGCCTGGAGGAAGGCGCCCGTGAAGTCGCCGGGGGCGAGCTGGTGGGTCTTCTTCAGGAAGCCGTCGGTCTTGTCAGAGTTGGCAAGGTCGGCGCTGGCTACAATCATATTCTCAACCTTCTCGGCCAGAGTGGCGAGCACGGCAGCCGAAGCGTTGCGCGTGGCGTCGTTGGCTTTCTGCACGATGGCGGAATAGTCGATGTCGGGCAGGCGGTGGTTGATGAAGTCGTCGAGTTTCTTGGCGAGATGGGGGTTAGCCTCGGCCCATGCCTTCTCGGCGGCGTGACGCTCGGCCACGATCTTGCGCAGCTGCTCGTTGCGGTCGGCATAGAGTTTGGCCACGTCGGCGGGAATCAGCCAGGGGTTGGCGGGGTCAGCGCCGAGATTCTCCATAGTCTTGGCGTAGTCGGCGCCGCTCTTGGAGATGGGCTGGCCGTGGGTGGAGCATTTCCCTTCGAAGTTTTCGCCGGTGGCGGTGACGCATCCGCGGCCCATCACGGTGTGACCGATGATGATGGTCGGGCGCTTGGTCTCGGCCTGCGCGGCTTCGAGGGCCTTGGCGATGGCTTCGGGGTCGGTGCCGTCTACTTTAAGCACATTCCAGCCCCAGGCGGCATATTTGGCTGCTACGTCTTCCTGGTCGACGGCCTCCACCATGGTGGAGAGCTGCACGCGGTTGGAGTCGTAGAACATGATCAGGTTCGACAGCCCCAGGAATCCGGCGATGCGGCCTGCGCCCTGCGAGATCTCTTCCTGCACTCCGCCGTCGGAGATGAAGGCGTAGGTCTTGTGAGCCACCACGTCGCCGAAGCGGGCCTGAAGGAAGCGCTCAGCGATGGCGCAGCCTACGGCCATGGTGTGGCCCTGACCCAGCGGGCCGGAGGTGTTCTCAACGCCGCGGTGCGGGTCGAGTTCGGGATGGCCGGGAGTGACCGATCCCCACTGGCGGAACTGCTGAAGCTCCTCTACGGTGTATTTGCCGGTGAGGGCGAGCACCGAGTAGAGCATCGGCGACATATGGCCGGGGTCGAGGAAGAAGCGGTCGCGGGCAATCCATGTGGGGTTGTCGGGGTCGGTTACCAGATATTGCGAATAGAGAACATTGACAAAATCTGCGCCACCCATGGAGCCACCGGGATGACCCGATTTTGCTTTCTCCACCATCGATGCGGCGAGCACACGGATAGTGTTGGCAGCCTTGTTGATCAGTTGGGAGTCCATAAAATATGTTTATTGCTGTTAGTTAGGTAAGGTAGTTTTCAAGGTGTTATACGGGGTCGCTGACCATCTCGTCAACGGGGATGTCGGTGTTGACATTCTTCGAGCCGATGAGCGAGTAGTACAGGATGTAGATGAGCATGGCCAGAACCAGCCAGTAGCTGTTGACGTAGCCGAAGTTGCGGCCGATCCAGTCCTGGATGAAAGGCATGATACCGCCGCCCACGACCATGGTCATGAACAGACCCGATGCCTTGGCGGTGTATTTGCCCAGGCCTTCGGTGGCGAGGTTGAAGATACCGCCCCACATTACGGAGGTGCACAGACCGCAGAGGAACAGGAACAGACACTTCATCGGCACTACGCCCGATGTGATGTTCAGAGCCTTGACCTCGGGCGAGGTGAAGGTGATGTCTTCGGGGAGGAAGATGGCGATGAGGATGAAGATGATGGCAACGCTCGATACGGTGGTCATCTGCACTTTGGTCGATACCTTGCCCGAGATGATGGAGCTGAGGAAGCGGCCTACGAGCATCAGCAGCCAGTAGATGGCGGCCAGCGAACCGGCCACTGCGGCTGCGCCCTCGAAGCTCTCACGCGAGATCCAGGCGTTGAGCTCGCCGGGGATACCGACTTCGATACCTACATAGAAGAAGATGGCGATGACGCCGAGCAGGCAGTGGCGGAAAGCCAGCGGATGGTGCTCGTAAGTCACCTTCGACAGGTTGGCCTGAGGCTCCTGAATCTTGATGAAAGAGATGATGATGAAGGCCAGGATGAAGATGATGATACCGGTGATTACCAGCGGAGCCACAGCTGCCATGGTGGTGTCCTTGGTCAGAGTGCCCACGAGCACACCTACCAGAAGCGGGGTCAGGGTAGCCGACAGCGAGTTGAGAGTGCCGCCGGTCTGGATCAGCTGGTTGCCTTTGTTGCCGCCGCCGCCCAGAAGGTTGAGCATGGGGTTAACCACGGTGTTGAGCATGCAGACGCACACGCCGCACACCAGTGCGCCCAGCAGATAGATGAACAGATTGAGGGTGGTGGGATTCTCGCCGCCGATGACGATGATGTTGTCGCCTACGACGCTTGAGAGCAGCTGGATGCCGAGGCCGATGGCGCCCACTGCCAGGGCGATAAGGGCCGTCTTCTTATAGCCGTATTTGATGAGCATGTTACCCGCCGGGATACCCATGAACAGGTATGCGGTGAAGTTCATAAGGTTACCTGCCATACCGGCCCATTCATATCTGAATCCCCAGATATTGCCGAAGGGTGCCGCCATGTTGGTCACAAACGAGATCATCGCGAAGATGAAGAACATCGTGATGATTGCAATCAAATGCCCGTTGGAGCTCTGTTTTGCTTGTGTCATGATTGTTGATTGGTTTTGTTTAAGGTGTTAGTATTGTGAATTTGTTTTATTCCCGGTAGAAGGCCCGTTGGCGGCCATAGCCTGCGGGCAGATTGGCGGCCGTTGCCTGTACGCATGATATTAGGTTCAGGCCTATTTCGTGCAAATTTAATTAAAATCCCTCTCCCCTCAAAAATTTATTCACCTAAATTGCGCCCAGAAGCGTTAAAACGTTGTCGGCGGAAACTTTATTTGACGTCAATGTTTATAATATTAGTCGATTTTGGTAAAATTGGGCGATTTGGGCAAAAAAGTCGCCCCGTGTGCCTTTACTGATTAAAATAATTCCTATTTTAGCAGTCAGATAATTCAGAGCCGGGAGAAACGAGACGTGCCGTGGCGGTGAATGCCGGCCTTTGAAAGTCCCGGCAGCATGAAGAAGTAAAAAACATCTTTGAAAGTTATGAAGAAGATACTCATTCCGATATGGGCACTTCTGCTTCTGAGCGGATGCCAGACATATACGAGTTCTGGCGCCATACTCGGCGCCAAATTCGGCTCTACAATCGGTTCGGCCATAGGCGGCATCCAGTCGGGTCCTTACGGGAGCGATGTCGGCACCCTCATAGGCATGGCCGGAGGCGCTGTGCTCGGCGCAGGCATTGGTTCGACCATCGACAACGCCAACCGGCAGAAGCAGCAGTCCAACGATCCCCAATATCAGCAGCAGGGCCTGGACCAGGCTTACAATCAGGGCTATAACCAAGGCTACGACCAGGGCTACAATCAGGCCTACTCGCAGCAGCAACAGCAGCAGGCCGCAGCCCGCCGGCAGTATCCGCAGGCGCAGACTGCGGCTCAGGGGCGCGACGTCATCCTGCCGCAGGTGGTCATGCCCTTCCAGTCCGAGCTGGCCAAGGAGCTGAAGGGATACGTCTATACCTCCGACCTCGAAATCCGCAATGCCAGGCTTCTCGATTCCGATGCCTCCGGCGCCATAGAGCGCGGCGAGGAGTGCAAGGTGGTGTTCGAGGTGTTCAATGTCGGCAATGAGCCGGTCCACAACGTATGGCCCACGGTAAGCAATGCCTCCGGCACTAAGAATATCTTTATCTCGCCCGGAGTGGGAGTGGAGATGATAGCTCCCGGGCAGGGGATACGCTATACCGCCGCCATCAAGGGAGGTCCGCGTCTGGGCGACGGGGCAGTGGTAATCTGCGTGGCGGCCGTGCTCCCCGACGCTCACTGCCTGTCGCGTGTCTGCCAGTTTACTCTCCCCACCGCCAAGTAATCTTTACCCAGTTCATTTATCACATTTCTTACCGGTATTTTTTCAGCCTTGTAACCTCGTCTGATTCTTGCTTTGGCACTTGCCGCGGCTCTGCCCGCTGTTGCTCTGAATATTGACAGCAGCCTGGTGGGAGAGGGTTATGCCGCCACATCGGTCAATACCGCCATCTTCCGCGGCTAGCCTATGGTGTCTGATTCGCTTTACCAGTATATCTCATATTATGGACCTGACGGCCACGTGATGGTGGGCAAACGCGCCCATGGCTCCAACGCCTGGACGCTCCGGCGCCTGTCACTGTAATGAACATCAAATGATTACCGCGACAGCTTGCGCCCGCAGAAGTAGAAGGCTACGATGCAGGGTGTAGTGAGCATTTCCGCCACCACCGAGCATCCCATCCCGAGCATCAGTCCGAAGCCTACGAGCAGCATGAACGGCGCTATGGCTATATTCACAGCCGCAACCCCTTCGGGGCCAACGCCGTGGCCTACAAGTATGCCGTCGGTGGCTGTCACGATGCAGAGGCTGAGCATCCCCAGCAGCGTAGGCACGAAATATATCTTGAACAGCGATCCGACTTTCGCTTTACCTAAATCTATCGCATCTCTTTTCATCTCAACCATTGAATTCAAGGGTTCCCAGCCCTGTTGGTGTGATGGATGATATTGTTGTAAAGTATTTAACGCCAGGCCGATGACTTTGGCCGAATCGCGTTAGGCCATTTGGCTTTACGGGGCTCTATCTCAGGAATTTGGAGGCGGTGAAATACAGGCCGAACGAGAGCCCTACGCCCCATTGCCGCGCTGGCGATGAGAGATAGTTGACATATCCGGTGATCGACGCGAACGGCAGATTGTAGACCAGGTCGAGCTCGCTCATGAACTCCGGATGGCGCAGCCACTTCCCGTAGCAGGCTCCGCCGTTGTCGGTGCGCTCAATGCGACGCATCGGCAGAAAGACGTATGTGCCGAGCCTTATTTGCGCTCTGGCCATAGGCCTCCACACCGGAATCAGCCCTGCGGCCACGAACGAGTTGGCATGGAAGGCCTTGTTGAATACATCGTCGATCGAGGCGAAGGGGGAGAAGGCCGGGGCATTGACTATCGAGGCGTAGTAGGTGTTGAGCAGCGGGCGGTTGCTCAGCAGGGCGTCGGCCTCAACTCCCAGCGAGAAGTTCTTCCCCATGGTGAAGTAGTGGGCTATGTTGAGCTCGGTCTGTCCCCAGTGCTGGCTCTTACGGGCGCCCTGCACCTCCTGGTCGTGGCTGAGGCGGAAGTGGCGGTAGCGTCCGAAGGTCTGTATCAGCGACAGCTGCAGGCGGGTGCCTTCAGCGGGGTAACTCTGATTGTCGAGGGAGTTGATTTCCAACCTCCCCACGGCTTCGCCAAGGTCCATGTGGGTCTGCTCCGAGCCGTATTCCACGAAGTCGGCTATCTCCGACGAATAGTATTTGCTGCGCTGCTTGCCGCCGCCGATACCCACGGACGCTTTCCCGTGGCGCCCGACGGCCAGATTGTAGCTCAGCCGGCCGAAGATTTCGTAGGTGGAGATGAACGACGGCGAATTGTCCTCGAAAAAGAGCTTGTCGTTTTCATAATATTTCTGGCGCGAGACCACGCCGATGAGCTGGAGGGCCGAGGGGGTGGAGCGGTTGAGATTGAACGACACATCGCCCTGAGCCGCCATGTAGCTCTGTCCACCCCATCCCATCAGTCGGGCTGTCCACGAGCTGAAACTCATGCTCGAATACGCTCCTTCCAGGAAAATCATCGAATTGACCGACGACGAGAGGTAGCCTCCGGCGCCCACCGAGAAATCCTTCCTCACATCGGCGTCGAGGTCGAGAGTGAACAGGCCGGTGGAGTCGTTGTAGTGGGCCTGCGGGTAGAGATTGCGCAGTTTGCCCGGGGTCAGGGCGCGATAGTAGGCCAGTCGGGCGCGCTCTATGCCGAATGTGTCGGCATGATGGCGCATATTGTCGAACATCTGGCGCAGGTAGGCGTTCTGCTTGGGCGTGCCGCCGCCGACCTTGACCGAGTCGAACCTCACATAGGGCGATGCCGACTTGAACACCCGGCGCTGAAGCCGGCGGGTCTCGGCGGGAATGCGGGCTGTGACGCGGCCTTTCACCGAATCCATCATCTCCATGGCCCGGCGGTAGCCTATGTCGTAGATTTCACTCGCTTTGGCAAAGTCGAGCAGCGAATATTTGCTGGCGTCCACATGGATGCGTATCCCCTCCGATGCCGGGAGGGTATAGTCGCTGTTCTGTATGATCATGTTCTCGAGCTGCCCGACGATGCTGTTATCAGGGCTGTCGGTCTCGGTGTGCACGTCCACGCCGATCATCACATCGGGAGCAAAATCCTCGCGCATCACGTCGACGGGGAAATTGTCGTAGATGCCGCCGTCGTAGAGCAGGTTGCCGTCGATTCTTATGGGTTCGAAGGCCGCGGGAAAGGTCATCGACGCACGTATGGCGTCAGACAGCATCCCTTTGGAGCAGACTACTTTATGTTTGTGTTTCACATCCGACGCCACGCAGCGGAAGGGCACCATCAGCCTGTTGAAATCGCCGCCGCACTGAGCCGTATATCCGGCAAAAAGATCCATGAAGGCAAAATTCATCGGCAGCGGGGAGATCAGGCTCTTGGGTATCACGCCCGCGGGGGCGGAGTCGCTCTTGTCCCCAAGGTTGACAGTCAGGTTGGCGAACGAGGGCGTCTTGGGCTGGCGCAGGAAGTAGTAGGTCAGGTTAGGGTCGATCTGTCCGGTGGACCATAGTGCGAACTCGGGCGAGAGAATCAGGCTCATCATCTCCGCCGGAGTATAGCCGCAGGCATACAGGCCGCCCACTATGGCGCCCATCGAGGTTCCGGCCACGAAATCGATAGGGATATGATTGTCTTCAAGTGCTTGAATCACGCCGATATGCGCTATCCCCTTGGCGCCCCCTCCGGATAGCACCAGTCCGACCGATTCGTGTGAAGGGTACATCCCCACCGGCGAATCGGCGGCCATACAGGCTGCCGTGTCTGCCGGGGTGCAGGCTGTTGAATCAGCAGCCATCGCTGAGGCGGAATCAGCAGATGTCACAGCATACCCGGCCAGGCAGCTGATAAAGGCTGCTATCAGCAGAATATTTCGGCTCAGACTGTTCATTTTTTTATCGATTTTACCTTTTCGGTATGCAAATTTAAAGAAAATATCCTTATATTTGTCCATAATCTGACCTCCGACCAATCATTAACCCCAAAATAATCTTTTAAAATGGAAAATTACAATCAAGCGCCCAACCCCACGAGCTACATCGGCCTGGTTGAAGCCATCAAAATCTGCTTCAACAAGTACGCAAACTTCAAGGGCCGTGCTACCCGTGCCGAATACTGGTGGTGGTTCCTCTTCCAGTTTCTCGTAGGCTGCGTTATCGGCTGGGTTCCTTTCGTTGGCTGGGCTGTAAGTATCGCTCTTCTTATTCCTACTCTGGCAGTTAGCTGGCGTCGTATGCACGATATCGGCAAAGGCGGTGGCTGGTGGTTTATCAACTTCATCCCTCTGGTAGGTCTTATTCTCTGGATCGTATGGTGCTGCCAGCAGTCAGAGCCCACCCCCAACCGCTTCGGCGCTCCCGAACTCTAATCCGACAGCCGCAATCTATAATAAAGCAGCAGTATATAAGACAGCAGCAATATATAAAAAAGAGGATGCATTTTGCATCCTCTTTTTTGTATCCCTTCCATCTAGCGCTCAAAAATTATTATACGCCTTACCTGTTGGTAGAATTAAATTAGCGAATACTTTATCTGCCCAATCGGACGATGATTAACGAAATTGACATATTGCA
>ERZ808037.267-NODE-267-length-55221-cov-13.441154_pt1 | contig 55221 bp, 55 predicted proteins | sample MGYA00380190_ERZ808037 | MGnify/ENA primary metagenome ERZ808037 (study PRJEB31490, sample SAMN06133399) | mouse gut metagenome | isolation source: J9 | host: mice | place: China: Chengdu | collected 2015-05 ... | reverse complement strand
CATGACAATTCCCCCTGATGTAGTACTTCTATTTTCCTACATCAGGGGGATTTTGTCTATTGTCCGCTTTTACTGGGGCTGTTCACCCTTTCACAAGGAGCCTTTTTATGGGATCGTGACCCGCTCCCCCATATCCGGTATGGTCACGGGGATGCCCTGGCAGCGGGACAGGGTGGTCTCCACCGCCTGCCACAGGCCCTCCGGGTCGTTATTCCGGGCGGGCAGATGGAGAAGCACCAGCTGCTCAGGGGCCAGGCGCTCCACAATCCGCCAGGCGGCGGGGGTGGCGGCGTAGGCAAAGGGGGCAAGGAGCACGTCCGGCCGGATGGGGCTGCCCTCCCACTGGGTGGGGGCGGCGTCCCCCGCAAAGAGGAGCCGCCGGGAGCCCTCAATCAGCAGGCTGCTGTGCTCCAGCGTCCGGTAGACCGCTCCGATGTGCCGGGACGGGATGGGGGTCACGGTAACGCCCCCGGCAGACACCCCCTCCCCCACCGTCACCGGCCAGGGGGACAGAGTTTCCCGCACCGCCCGGGTGCCCAGCACCGGGGGGCCGCCCCAGGCGTAGAGGCACTCCTGCGTTCCGTCGGGATCCAGGTGGTCTGGGTGCGCATGGGTGAAGGCCGCCAGGTCCACCCGGCGGCCCGCCAGCTCCTCCAGCAGGGCTGGCGGGGTGGGCAGATAGGGGCCCACCCCGCCGCAGACCCCGTCCAGCAGGACGGCAATCCCATCCAGCTCCAGCAGTCCGCCGGCGTTGGCCGTCCGGGTAAATCGGAGCTGTGCTCCCACCCCATGAGGGGGTGGGAGCACCACACTTTTACACACCTGCCTTGGCCTTTCTCAGCTGCTCGGCATCGGTAAAGCTCTGCTGGGGCACGTAGCCGGGAATGGGTACGATTCTCTCGTGGATGGCGTCGATGATCCAGGAGGGCTGGGGGAAGAAGTAGTGGTCGAACTCGTAGGGCGGGGTGATCCAGTTCTTGGCCCCCACCACCACGGGAGGCGCATCCAGGTCGTCGAAGCACAGCTCGGTGATGTTCCGGGCCACATCGTCCAGGAAGGAGCCCCGGGCGCAGGCGTCGCTCACCAGCACCACCCGGCCGGTCTTCTTCACGCTCTCCAAAATCTTGGTGTAGTCCAGGGGCACCAGGGAGTGGAGATTGATAATCTCGGCCTCCATGCCGTATTTCTCCTTCAGCTCCTTGGCGGCCTCCACCGCCCGGTAGAGCACCGCGCCGATGGTGAGGATGGTCACGTCCTTGCCGGTCTGAATCACGTTCACGTCACCGAAAGGAATCTCATACCGGCCGGCGGGCACGCCGCCCTCGTGGAACTGCTCGCCCACATCATAGATGCGTTGGCTCTCGAAGAAGATTACCGGGTCGGTGCCGTTGAGGGCGGTCTCCATCAGGCCCTTGGCCTCCCAGGGGGTGGCGGGGAAGCACACCTTCAGGCCGGGGATGTGGGCGCACAGGGCGGTCCAGTCCTGGCTGTGCTGGGCGCCGTACTTGGAGCCCACCGACACCCGGACCACCACGGGCATCTTCAAAATGCCGGCGGACATAGACTGCCACTTGGACAGCTGGTTAAAAATCTCGTCGCCGGCGCAGCCGATGAAGTCGGCGTACATCAGCTCCACCACGGCCCGGCCGCCGCACATGCCGTAGCCCACGGCGGTGCCCACAATGGCGGCCTCAGAGATAGGGGAGTTGAACAGGCGGCTGTGGGGAAGGGCGTCGGCCATGCCCCGGTAGATGGCGAAGGCTCCGCCCCAGTCCCGGACGTCCTCACCGTAGGAGATCATGGTGGGGTCCTCATAGAACTTATCCAGCAGCACCTCGCTGATGCCGTCCCGCAGGTTGAACAGCTTCATCTTGCTCACGGGCTTGCCGTCCTTGGTGAAGGGGGCCCGCTCCTTGCCCTGAATCTTCTGCCACAGGGGGCACTCCTCCTTGGGGGTGAGGGCGTCGGGGGTGCGCTCAGTGTCGAAGGAGGGCACCTTCCCGTTGGAGTACATCAGCCGCTCCACATAGGCCGGGTCGTTGTCAAAGTCGGCGTAGGGGGACACGGCGGGGTCGGCGGCATGGCGGCAGATCATGGTCATGCGCTCCACGGTCTCGGCCATGATCTCCTCGAACCTGCTGTCGGGGGCCACGCCGGCCTCCACCAGGCTCTGGCGGTAGGTGACGATGGGGTCGATGGCCCGCCAGGCCTCGATCTCCTCCTTGGTGCGGTAGGCGTTCTGGTCGGAGGTGGAGTGACCGGACAGGCGGTAGGTGATGGTGTCCAGCAGGACGGGGCCCTTGCCCGCCCGGAGCAGCTCCAGCTTGCGCTCCATGGCGTCGATGACGGCCAGGGGGTTGTAGCCGTCCACCCGTTCGGCGTAGAGCTGGGTGGGAGACACGCCGGAGCCCATGCGGGCCAGCATGTCATAGGCCATGGTCTCGCCCCGGGTCTGGCCGCCCATGCCGTAGGAGTTGTTGAAGATGTTATACAGGATGGGCATGCCCTGGTCCTGGCCCTTCTCCCACAGAGTGCGGAACTGATCCATGCAGGCGAAGTTCATGGCCTCCCACACGGGGCCGCGGCCCAGGGAGCCGTCGCCGATGTTGCACACCACGATGCCGGGCTTCCCGTTGCACTTCTTAAACAGGGCCGCGCCGGTGGCGATGGTGGCGGAGCCGCCCACGATGGCGTTGTTGGGGTAGACGCCGAAGGGCAGGAAGAAGGCGTGCATGGAGCCGCCCATGCCGTGGTGGAAGCCGTTTTCACGGGCGAAGACCTCGGCCAGGGCGCCGTAGACCACAAAGCGGATGGCCAGCTCCTTGGTGTCCTTCACCGGCCCCAGCTTCTCCACCGCCCGGAGGGTGCGGCCGCCCAGGAAGCCCTCCATGACCTCCATCAGCTCCTGGTCGGTGAGCTTCTCAATGCAGCTCAGGCTCTTAGCCAGAATCTCACTGTGGCTGCGGTGGCTGCCAAAGTTGAAGTCGTTGCGGTCCAGCAGATAGGACTGGCCCACGGCGGCGGCCTCCTGGCCCAGGGACAGGTGGGCGGGGCCGGGGTAGGTGGTCTCGATGCCGTTGTAGACACCCTGGGTCTTGATCTGGTTCAGCATGGACTCAAATTCCCGCAGGATGGTGATGTCCCGCCAGATGCGCACCAGGTCGTCGTCGCTGAACTTCTTGCGCTCCTCGGCGATGGTCTTGTTATAGGCGTTTACGGGGATATCCTCAAAGGTAATCTTGCCCGGGGCCCGGGTGGCGGCGGGATCAACAAAAATGCTCTTAGGCATGGTGATTTCCTCCTTATTGTCTTTTCAAAGGCTCCCTCAGAGAGGGAGCTGTCACCGCCGCAGGCGGTGACTGAGGGAGTTTTCCGTTGACGGACTCCCTCCGTCACGGCTTCGCCGTGCCACCTCCCTCAAGGAGGGAGGCTTTTTGGCGCTTCCTTAAATCTTAAACATGACTTCCCGGATAATCTCGCCCACGGTGGGGTGGGGAAAGACCAGCTTCTTCAGCCGCTGGGGGGGCAGCTCGGTGTCCACCATCATGGCAGCGGTCATGATGATTTCGGAGGCGTAGCTGCCCACCATGTGGCAGCCGATGAGGCAGTTCTTGTTGGTGTCCACCACCAGCTTGATAAAGCCCTTGCCGTTCTCGTTCTCCGCCACATACCGGCCGGAGTAGAGCATGGGCAGCTCCACCTCTTTCACGTCCAGGCCCTTGGCCTTGGCGCTCTCGGCGGTCTCGCCCACGCTGGCCACCTCGGGGTCGGTGTAGATGACGGAGGGGATCACGTTGTAGCGCATCTCGTCCTTCACGCCCAGCATGTGGTTCACGGCCACCTCGGCCTCCCGGTAGGCGGTGTGGGCCAGCATCAGCTTGCCATTGCAGTCGCCGATGGCGTACACCCCGGCCACGTTGGTACACATATGGCTGTCGGTGACGATGGCGGCCCGGTTCATCTCCAGGCCCAGCTTCTCCACGCCCAGCCCCTGGGTGAAGGGCTTGCGGCCGGCGGACAGCAGCACCAGGTCGCACTTGACCTCCTTCTTCTCCCCGGCCTCCTCATAGAGGACGGAGTCCTTGGTAACCTCAAGCACCTTGCAAGAGAGCTTGAACTCCATGCCTCGCTTGCCGTACTCGTCCATAAGCACCTTGCAGATGGCGGGGTCGGTAGGGCCGGCGATCTTGGGCATCATCTCGATCACGGTGACGTGGACGCCCACGCTGGCGAAGTAGCAGGCCATCTCCAGGCCAATCACGCCGCCGCCGATGACCACCAGCTCACGGGGAAGCTCCTTCCGGTCCAGCACCTCCCGGTTGGTGACCACAAAGCCAGAGGAGATGCCCTCCTTCAGGCCGGGGATGGGGGGCACCACCGTCTCGGAGCCGGAGGCGAGCACCAGCCGCTTGGCGGTGTATGTATCGTCGCCCGCCTTGACGGCAAAGCCGCCCTCAGCCCGGCCCTCGATGGCCGCCCTCTTGTCGATGACGGTGACCTTGCAGCCCTTCATGGTGCCCTTCACGCCGGACACCAAGGTGTGCACCACCTTGTTCTTCCGCTCCACCACCTTGGCGTGGTCCAGGGTCACCTTCTCGGCGGTGACGCCGAAGGTCTCGCTCTCGGTGGCGTGGCGGTAGAGCTTGGCGGAGTTGAGCAGGGTCTTGGTGGGGACACAGCCCTCGTTCAGGCAGGTGCCGCCCAGGGCGCGCTCCTCAAACAGGGCCACCTTCATGCCGCCCTGGGCGGCCCGCTCGGCGCACAGATAGCCGCCGGGGCCGCCGCCGATGACGATTAAGTCGAATAATTCCATATTGCAACCTCCTTGACACAATCTATTTCACGGGAACATCCGCTGTAGGGACGCATTACGATGCGTCCTCAAGGGGGAATCCCGGCGGGCGCTTCATGAAGCGTCCCTACTTGGCCAACAGTACGGTGAAATGCTCCAGCTGCTTGCACAGCTCCTGCACAAAGCGGGAGGCGGGAGCGCCGTCGATGGCCCGGTGGTCGTAGGTGAGGGACAGGGCCATGGCGGGGTAGAGCTGGATGGAGCCGTCGGCTCCCTTCCGGGGCCGCTGAACGGTGGTACACACCCCCAGGATACCGGTCTGGGGCGGGTTGATGACGGGGGTGAAGCTCTCCACGCCGAAGCCGCCCAGGTTGGACACGGTGAAGCTGGCCCCTGTGAGCTTGTCCGGGCTGATAGCCCCGTCCCGGGCCTCGGCGGCCAGCACCTTCAGCTCGTTGGAAATCTCCAGCAGGCTCTTTTCGTCGGCGTGCATAATGGTGGGCACAATCAGGCCCCGGGGGGTGTCCACCGCCACGCCCAGGTTCACATGGTTAAACTTGCGGATGCTCACGTCGTCCAGCATGTGGGCGTTGAGGTCGGGCCAGCCGGGCAGCACCCGGGATACGGCGTAGAGAATCAAATCGCCGATGGTGATGCCGGCGCACTCGCCGCCCGACTCCTTGAGCATCTTCCGGTAGGCCAGGATGGCGGAGGCGTCGAAGGAGAAGTTGTGGGTCAGCTGGGCCATGGAGGTGAGGGAGTTGTGCATGGACTTGCTGATGGCCCGGCGGATGCCGCTGAACTTCACGTCCTCATACTCGGGACCGGCAGCCACAGCGGCGGCAGGGGCGGCTGCGGGGGCGGCGGCCTGAGCAGGGGTGCCCTCGGCCATCAGTTTACGCACATCCCGCTCAATGATCCGGCCGTCGGGGCCGGTGGGGGTGGCCAGGGAGCCGTCCACCCCGGCGCGCTCGGCCAGGTTCCGGGCCCGGGGCGAAATTTTCCCCGTGCCCGCAGCGGCGGTGGTCTCAACGGCCGGAGCAGCCACAGGAGCGGCGGCGGCAGGGGCGGCGGGGCTCTCCTCCGCAGCGGGAGCGGCGGCTGGGGCCGCGCCGTCGGGCCGCAGGGCGGACACGTCCTCCCCCTTGGTGCCGATGGCGCACACATTCACCAGGCAGGGGACCTCCTCGCCGTCGCTGAAAAAGATCTCCAGCAGCTCGCCGGCGGCGGTGGACTCACACTCGAAGGCGGCCTTGTCGGTCTCGTAAGTAAACAGGATGTCGCCCTCGGCGATCTGGTCGCCCACCTTCTTCTCCCACTTGCCGATGATACAGGATTCCACTGTGATGCCCGCTTTGGGCATCAGGACTGCGTTTGCCATGACCATTCCTCCTAAATAAAATATTTATATGGAAACATTAAGATTGCGCCTGTTCACTGCGGCAGAGGAGCTCGACTCCGCTGTCCTCCAGCCGCTTTTTCCACTCCTCCGGGGGCGGGCGGTCGGTGATGATCTGGTCGATCTCCTCCAGCCGGCCCAGGGAGACGAAGCCCGCCCGGTCAAACTTCCGGTGGTCGGCCAGCAGGACGGTGCGGTCTGCCGCCGCCATCATGGCCCGCTTCACCTCCACTACCTCGTCGGAGGAGTCCGCGATGCCCAGCTGGGTGTTCACCCCCCGGGCGGACAGGACGGCATACCCCACGTGGTAGCCTTGAATGGTACTCAGGGCCTTGGGCCCCACCAGGGCCATGATGTCCGGCTTGAGCCGGCCGCCGGTGGAGATGATATGCCAGGAGTCCTGGCTGCTCGCCTCCTGCAATATGTTCAGCGAGTTGGTAATGAGGGTGAGCTCCTTCAGGTGCCGTACCGCCCGGACGGCAAAGAGGGCGGTGGAGCTCTCGTCCACCATCAGGGTGTCGCCGTTTTGGAGCATCCCGGCCAGCAGCCGGGCGATGGCCACCTTGCCCTCCACATTGGTGTTTTTCCGGGTGGCGTAGGGGGGCGGGGCCTGGTCGCTGTGCTTGAGCACCGCGCCGCCGTAGGTGCGCATGGCCACGCCCTCCTGCTCCAGCCACTCCAGGTCCCGGCGGATGGTCTCCTCCGACACGCCGAACTCGGCGCTCAGCTCCCCCACCACCACCCGGGAGGTGGCAAGCACCCGGTCCATAATCGCCTGGCGCCGCTCTGCCAACAGCACAGGCCTTCCCTCCTTTCCAGTAATCCAGTTTTACCCTCTCAGCCTACCACAAACCCACAGATTTGTCAACCGAAACCCCACACAATCGCAGGCATTATTTGTGATTGTGTGGTTTCTTGTGGATAAAGCTATTGACAACCGGCCCACAAATCCACTATACTGGTTAAAAAGACGGGGCATCCACCTGCTCCGCCTGGAAAAGTGAGGTTTTTTTCATGCCCTGGTCCTTTATCGACGTAAAAAGCACCGACCCCGCCTTTAATCTGGCCCTGGAGCAGTACGCCTTCGACGCCCTGCCCAGGGACCGGAGCTGGTTCCTCCTCTGGCGCAACCACAACGCCATTGTCATCGGCCGGCACCAGAACACCCTGGCCGAGATCAACGAGGAGGCCGTCCGGGAGCGGGATGTCACAGTGGTCCGCCGGCTGTCCGGCGGGGGGGCGGTGTACCACGACCTGGGCAATCTCAACTTCACCTTTATTCAGGACGCCAGCCAGGCCGGCCAGCTGGACATGGGCCTGTTCTGCCGTCCGGTGGCCCAGGCCCTCCAGGCCATGGGGGTGGACGCCCAGGTCAACGGCCGCAACGACATCACCATCGACGGCCAGAAGTTCTCCGGCAACTCCCAGTACATCCGGGAGGACCGGGTGATGCACCACGGCACCATCCTGTACAGCTCCGACCTGGAGACGGTGGGGCAGGTCCTCCGGGTGGACCCGGAGAAGATTCAGGCCAAGGGGGTGCGCTCCGTCCGGGCCCGGGTGACCACCGTCCGGGCCCACATGCCCCGGCCCGTCCCCTTGGCCCAGTTCAAGGCCCGCCTGCTGGAGGAGATTTCCCGGGAGCGGCCCATGGAGCCCTATACCCTCACCGAGGCGGACATCGCCGCCGTGGAGGCCATCAAACGGGACCGGTACGACCGCTGGGAGTGGAACTACGGTATTTCCCCCCCCTGCGACCTGCTGCGCCGACGGCGGGTGGAGGGCTGCGGCACGGTGGAGGCCCACATCCACCTGGAGGAGGGCCGCATCGCCGGCCTTGCCTTCTTTGGCGACTTCTTCTCCGCCGTGGAGCCGGAGGAGCTGGCCCGCCAGCTTCTGGGCTGTCCCCTGCGGCGGGAGGACCTGCTGGCCCGGCTGGAGGGGGTGGAGGTCTCCCGGTATTTCTCCGGCCTCACCGCCGAAGGGCTGGCGGATATCCTGTCCGCATAACAACGGAGACCCGGAGCAACAGCTCCGGGTCTCGTCTTTTCAAATGAGGAAATTCTCGCCAGGGTCAGCGGCGCTCCTCCACGGGGTCTCGGTCGCGGAACAACAGGGAGACGCACCACACGGCGGACAGGCCCACCAGGGTATAGATCACCCGGCTGATCATGCTGCCGGACCCGCCGCAGGCAAAGGCCACCAGGTCAAACTGGAACAGGCCCACGCTGCCCCAGTTCAGGCCGCCGATAATCAGCAGTGTCAGGGCGATTTTGTCCATCATCACGTCAAACCACCTCCTTGTCTCGGGTTCCGGGGGTAGTTTATACGTTTTTTGCCGGTTTATACGGCTGGAAAAAATTTTATTCCAGCGATTTGGGCCCAAAGCCGCAGGGCAGCAGCTCCGAAAGGGTGACCGCCTTAAATTCCCCGTCCCCTCTGGCGGCCAGCACCCGAAGGCCGGGGGCAAACTCGTAGAGCATTTGCCGGCAGGCCCCGCAGGGCCAGCAGAAGTCCTCCCCACGCCCGGCAATGGCGATGGCGGTCCAGCCCTCCCGGCAGCCCTCGCTTACCGCCTTCACAATGGCGGTGCGCTCGGCGCAGATGGTGGAGCCGTAGGCGGCGTTTTCCACGTTGCAGCCGGTGAACACCCGGCCATCTTCGGTGAGGAGCGCCGCCCCCACGGGAAAATGGGAGTAGGGCACATAGGAAAATTGGTGCATGTCAAAGGCTTTTTTTACCAGCTCCTGGTCGGTCATGGGGCATACCTCCTTTTATTGTCCACAAAAAGCTTGCGCATTATGCCTGCATCCATTATAATACCTCTGACTATTTCACGCAAGGACGGGATAACATATGAAGATAAAATTTGCGATTTTTGACATGGACGGCACCCTGGTGGACTCCATGGGCTACTGGAACCGGCTGGCCGACGAGTATCTGGCCCGCTTCGGCCTGCCCGGACTGTCCCCTGCCCTGAAGGAGGAGTCCATCGCCCTGACCATGCTGGAGTCCGCCCAGCTGTTTATCCGGGAGTTCGGCCTGCCCGGCACCCCGGAGCAGATCGCCGGGGAGATCAACGCCCTGATGGAGGAGCACTACCGGACCGACGTACCCCTGAAGCCGGGGGCGGCGGAGCTGCTGGCCCGGCTGAAGGCGGCAGGGGTGAAGATGTGCGTGGCCTCCTCTACCCACCCGGCCCTCATTGACCTCTGCCTGCGCCGGCTGGCGGTGCGGGACTGCTTTGAGTTCCTCCTGTCCTGCGAGGAGGTGGGCGAAGGGAAAAACCGGCCCACCGTCTACCTGGAGGCCGCCCGGCGGCTGGGGGGCAGGCCGGAGAACACCGCCGTCTTCGAGGATATCCTGGTGGCCGCCCAGACCGCCAAACAGGCCGGGTTTTCCCTGGGGGTCATCTACGACGTCAACTCCGACGACGAGCAGCCCCAGCTCAAGGCCCTGGCCGACTGCTACATTACCCACTGGGACGACCCGGCACTGGCGGAGTGGCTGGGCGTGTGACTCCCACGTTCCCCGCAGATTTCTGCCATTTCACGCTGTTTCAGGCCCCGCTCCTTCAACCGTTCAGAAAATTTTGTCATATTCGCCTAGAGCTCCTTTCCGCGCTGGCCGGCTGATATCCGGCCCCGGCAGGGTAGAAGAAATTCACCTTCTTCTCCGACAGCTGGACGGTAAAGGCGGTGTCCCGCATGACCTCCCCGTCTACCACCACGGTGATGGGATCCCCGGCGGAGAAGGACACCACCTGACCGTGATAGTCCAGAATCAGCTCCGGGAACTGCTTATACAGCCCCTTGGCGTACTGCCCCACCAGCCGCAGGAAGGTAAGCAGGTCCACCTTCCGCACCAGCAGCATGTCCAGCACCCCATCGTCGGGCATGGCCTCCCCCACCGGCATGAAACCCCCGCCGTAGTGCCGGCCGTTGCACACGCACAGCAGGGAGGCGGGCCTGTCCTTCCAGTGGATATCCCCCATATGTACCGAAATGGGCCGGGCGATGCCCTTGAAAAAGATGTTTTCCAGCAGGGCCAGCACATAGGCCCCCATACCGGACACAAACCGCCAGTCCTTATACCGGTGGACGTCGGCGGCAATGCGGGCGTCCACCCCGGCGCACACCACGTCGATGCCCAGGCGGCCGTTGCAGTCTATCAGGTCGAAGGGGGTCTGAGGTCCCACTGCCAGGGCCTCCAGGTCGTAGAACAGCGTCCGGTAATGGGGGCCGAAAATCTTCAAGAAATCGTTTCCCGTCCCCTTGGGGACGTTGGTCACGGCCACATGGGAAAGGCCCGCCGCCCCGTTGACCACCTCGTTGAGGGTGCCGTCGCCCCCGCAGGCATAGATGCGCACCGCCTCCCCGGACCGGGCGGCCTCCTGGGTAAACCGCCGGGCGTCCCCCTCCTGTTGGGTGTAGACCACCTCGTGGGGAAAGGTCAGCTTTTCCAGCAGGGCCTCCAGCTGGGGGGTGGTTCCCCTCTTTCCGGCGGCGGGGTTGATGATGAACAGATGGCGCATGGCGGGTCTCTCTCCTTTGGGCTGTTTGCAGGTCAATTTACCCTTCCGTCATGTAGGGCAAGGGCTCTGCCCTTGCCTTCTGAACAGAGGCGGAAACCCGTCCCAGGCAAGGGCAGAGCCCTTGCCCTACATGATGTCCGTTTGCGCACAGCCTCTCACAGATACATAAACAGATCACATTTTAACATCCCATTGTACAGCTTGCGCTTCTTGTCCGCCTTTTTGCCAAAGGTGCGTTCAAACTCGGTGTGGGAGGACAGCAGGTAGAGCTTCCAGCCCTCGGGGAGCTTGTCCCAGGCCTTTCCGAAGGAGCGGTACAGCTCCTCGGCCTCCCTGCGCTCCATCACCCGCTCGCCGTAGGGGGGATTGGTGACCACCCGGCCGTACAGCCCGCCCCAGTGGAAGCGGGTGGCGTCGTCCACGTCGAAGCGGACGATGTCGTCCACCTCGGCCAACTGGGCGTTGTGCCGGGCCAGGTCCACGGCGGACCGGTCGATATCGCCGCCCCAGATTTCATATTCGCCGTCAAATTCCCTGTCCATGGCTTCGTCGGCGGCGGACATCCAGTACTGTTTGTCCAGCCAGCTCCACTTCTGTGCGGAGAAGGACCGGTTCAGGCCGGGGGCCCGGTTTCTGGCTATGAGGGCGGCCTCGATGGGGATGGTCCCCGACCCGCAGAAGGGGTCGCACAGGGGGTCCCGACCCTTATACCGGGACAGGAGCACCAGCCCGGCGGCCAGGGTCTCCCGCAGGGGGGCGGCCACCCCCTGGGCCCGGTAGCCCCGCTTGTGGAGGCCGGGGCCGGAGGTATCCAGCATCAGGGCGGCCTCGTCCCCCATGATGGCAAACTGCACCTGATACAGCGCCCCCGTCTCGGGAAGGGTCTGCAAGCCGTACTTGCTCCCCAGCCGGGCGGCGATGGCCTTTTTCACAATGGATTGGCAGGCGGGCACCGAGTGGAGGGCGGAGTTGAGGCAGTGGCCCTTCACGGGAAACTGGCCGTCCCGGGGGATAAACCGCTCCCAGGGCAGGGCCCGCACACTCTCAAAGAGGGCGTCGAAGTCCTGGGCGGGAAAGGTCCCCAAGGTGAGCAGCACCCGCTCGCCGGTGCGCAGGTTCAGATTCAGCCGGGGCAGGTCCCGCTCCGACCCGGTACACAGCACCCGGCCGTTTTCCGCCTTCACCTGGGGCAGCTCCAGCCGCCGGACCTCGTCGGCGCACACCCCCTCCAGACCGAACAGGGTGGGGATGGTAAATTGCAGTTCTGACATATGATTCGCTCTCTCCCGTTTGCATGGACGCATCATGGTGCGTCCGTTTATTTGTTACCGCAGCCGTGCCGGACGCTTCATGAAGCGTCCCTACATGCCGCCCGTCTTTTTACGGCTGCAAGGCGGTCAGCCCCGCCTCTCTCAGGTGGTCCTGGGGGGTCTTGCCGGCAAAATCCGGCTGGGTCAGGGAGATGCCCATGGCGAGCAGCTCCCCCGCCCGCTTCGCCGCCCGGCGGGCATCGGCCTGGAAGTGCCTGTCCCCGCTGTAGTGCCGGTAGAGCAGGGCGCAGCAGGACAGCAGGTTCCGGCCCATCTCGTCCCGGCTGTCCAGCCCCTTCTCCAGCCCCTTGAGAAAGGCGGTCATGGCCTTCTTGCTGGCGAAGGGCTTAGCGGTAAAGTCGGAAAAGTCCTGCATCAGGAAGTCATACTCCACCGTGTCCAGATAGAAGGGCGGAATCTCAGGCAGGCGGTCGGGATACCTCTCCTGGACAGCGGCCAGGGTCAGGGAGAAGTCTTTCCAGCAGGACATCCAGGGGACGGTATCCCCCTTCCCCTGGTGCCAGTTCAGCCAGCCGTCCAGGAAGGGCCGCTTACAGGCATGGAGGATACTGGTCCGGGGGGTAAAAATGTCACAGCCGCCCCGGACCAGAATGCTGTCCATCCGGTCATCCATGCTGGGGGTGACGTCCTGGAACTCCACCCCGGGACAGCTCAGCAGGTACTCGGCCATCTCATAATTTTTATCCTGCACCGCGTAGCGCAGGGCGGTGAAGCCGTAGCGGTCCCGCTGGTTGATATTGCAGCCCAGCTCCACCAGCTTCTGGGCAAACTCGTTCTCAAACCGGAGCAGGTACTCCAGGGAGAAGTCCCGGCACCGGCGGAAAAAGGCCTTCATCAGCTCGTTGCGGCCCTCCTGGGCATAGAGGCCGCCCTCCTGAGAATCCCAGGACTTCACCGTGGGCCGGACCCGTCCGATGGTCAGCTCCATCAGCGCCGTCCGGCCGTACTCCTCCACCCCGTTCAGGCCGCCGTGGCTGTTGAGAAACTCCACCAGGGCGTCAAAGTCCACCTTCAGCAGAACCCTAAACAGCTCTATCCCGGAAAAATTGATCCCTTTTTTAATTGGCGATAAGCTCATAGCCGCTCCTCCTGTCTTTTGAACTGCGGGCGGACAGCATCCGCCCCCTGCCGGTCAGGACACCCGGGTCACCCCGCCGGTGACGGTATCCAGCTGGTAGGCGCCGGTGTCGGTGGTCACCCGCCACACCGGTGTGAGTACGATGGGGCCAGACAGGGAGGCGGCAGCCACATAGCCCGGCTCAATGGCGTCGATGCGGTTGCACACGTCACCCAGAGCGCCCACCCCGTTGACAAAGTTGATAAGGGCGGTGGCCACCGTGATGCTGCTCCGGGCGGGGTCCTCCTGGGGGCGGCCCACCAGCTGGCGGCCGGAGGTCATGGCGGTGAGCTGCCCGCCCCGGCACACCAGCGTCACCTGCTGGGTGAACAGCGGGGTGCCCTTCCAGCTCTGGCGGAAGGTAAGTTCCTCCCCTCTCTCGCTGAGGATGGTCCCCTGGAGCCCCATCTTCTCCATCAGGGCCAAACAGTCCGCCCCCCGGTCGTCCCCCAAGGGAAAGGCCCCCTCCTTCAGCTGGGCGGAAAAGGTGCCGTCGCTGTGGAACTGGACCGAGCCGCTGCCGTTGTAGTAGCGGTACACCTCGCCCCCCCGGGACTCGGCGGTCACCGGGCTGCCCAGCAGGGCGGCGGCGGCCCGCTCCTCCCCCGCCAGGTCCCGCTCCACAATCTGGGGCTTCAGGTCCATGGACTGGGGGATGATGCTCTCGTCCACCTCCACCCCCCGGCCCCGCAGGAACTGGATGGCGTCCTCCCGGGCCTGGCTGAGCAGGCGGCGGCCCTGGATGGTCTGTCCGCCCACCAGCACCAGCAGAGCCAGGTTGGTCACGGCCAGGATGGCCAGGATAATGTTTTTAATCTTGCTCCACGGCATAGCTCAGCCCTCCCCCCGGCGGTTGTCTCGGGCCGACCACCCGGCGGTCAGGGTGTCGCCGCTGTCGGTGTAGGTCAGCACCAGCTCCGAACCCGCCAGCCCCCGGGCGGCCAGGGCGGCCGCCCCCTGCCGGGGGGGCAGCACCATGCAGGTGGAGCCGCTGCCGGTGTAGCTGCGCAGATACAGGGAGAACTGGACGATTTCCCCCCCTTTGACCAGAAAGCGGGCAGCGCGCCCCCCCTCTGTCACAACGGGGATACCGTTCAGGCTGTAGCCGAAATCAATCTCCCAGCCCCCGTCCATGTCCTGCACCGACATCAGATAGAGCCGGGCCTCGCCGCACCGGCTGCCCATGGCGGACAGGGCCGTCCGGCGGCAGGTCTCCACGCTGTCGTAGAGGGCGCCGGCCTCCCCCTGGCGCAGCACGGGGAACAGCCCATCCCCCGGCCGGCCCTCGTACTGGTATTGGGCCACCCCCTGGTCAGACAGGCGCACGCTGTCGTCTCCGCTGCGGGCCACCTGCTCGTCGGTGGAGTAGAAGCTGGTGGAGTTGAGGGAAAATCCCAGGTCCTGAACCAGGGCCTGGAGGGTCTCCTGGCCGGCGCTCATGGGGTTGGCGGCGGTGTAGGCCGCCGGAGCGGGGGCCTCGGGGAACAGCAGCGTGTCCGGGTCCAGCTCCCGGTACAGCTCCGACTCAAAGGCGTAAAAGGCCCCGTTGTCGCTCAGGCCGGACAGGGCCTCGGCCAGGGAAAAGGGGTCGGCCACCTCTGACCGGCAGCGGTAGTAGCCCCCCGACTTCTCGTCCCGGTAGTACAGGTCCACCCCGTCCTCCCACACAGCCAGCACCATGCGGCGGACGGTGGCGGTGAGCTTCACATCCCCGCCGGACAGCCAGCCCACCAGCACCGACATGGGCACCTGCCCCTGAAAGTCCATATAGACCCCCAGCCGGCCGGTGAGGGCCTGCTCCCACTGACCGCGGCCCACGGGCTCCGGCTCCCCCGCGCTGGACAGGGTTTCCACCAGGGGGCCTGCCACCCGCTGAAACAGCGCCTGACAGGCGCCCTGGTCATACCCCAGGCCGCAGCGGACCCCCTCGGGAGGCGCTGCGCCTCCGGACATAGCGGTCTCCACAGGCAGGTTGGCCACCATCATCATGGGCAGCGCCCCCGACCCCTGAATGTCCCCCTGGACCTGGCCCGGGGCGGCCTGACGGCCCTCCTCCCGGAGCAGGCCCCGCAGGGGGGCGGCCAGAGGGGTCTGGGCGGCCAGCCACAGGGCGGACAGGGTAAGCAGCAGGATCAGCCCGCTCTTGCCCCACTCGATCACCCGGTTTTTTCGGTTATTTTCCATCGCCCGGTCCCTCAATGTTCAGCTCCAGCCGGATGGCCAGGCCGGGGCTCTCCTTGTTCAGCAGGGTGATGCGGCCCCGGTGGCGCTCCACAATCTCCTTGGCGATGGACAGCCCCAGACCGGTGCCCCCCGACTGGCGGGACCGGGCCTTGTCCACCCGGTAGAACCGCTCGAAGATGCGGGGCCGGTCCTCCTCGGGGATGCCGATGCCGTCGTCGTCCACAATCATCCAGACCCGGTCCCGCTTCCGGCCGGCATAGATGTCGATATGGCCCCCGTCGGGGGTATATTTGATGGAGTTCGACACAATATTCATCATCACCTGAAGCACCCGCTCCCGGTCGGCCAGAATCTCGGGCAGGCCGGGCTCCAGCTCCAGGGTGAGGGTATGGCTGTGCTTCTGGGCCTCCATGTATACGGCGTTGTAGATGTCCTTCACCGCCTCACCGAAGGGGAAGCGGGACAGCTTCAGCTCCCCCCGCTCCGAGTCGAACCGGGACAGGGTGAGCAGGTCCTGGACGATATGGGTCATGCGGTCGCTCTCGTTGAGGATGACCCCCAGAAATTTCTTCTCCATATCGGAGGGCATCTCCCCGGCGTTGTCGATCAGGGTCTCGGCGTAGGACCGGATGTTGGTCAGCGGGGTGCGCAGCTCGTGGGAGACGTTGGCCACAAATTCCCGGCGCATCTCCTCGTTCTTCCGCTGCTCGGTGACGTCGTGGAGCACCACAAGGGCACCCCCTCCCTCCCGGCCCCGGTCGAAGGGGGCCATGAGCAGTTGGAGGAAGCGGTCCCGCACCTGGCGCTCCTCCTCCAGGTGGTCAGGGGCGGCCAGCACCTGGTCCAGGGGGGCCGCGCCGCCGAACAGCTCCTCATAGGTGGTCTCCCGACCGATGGCCCGGCGGAGCAGCCGATCGGCGGCGGGGTTGGAGTGGATGACCCGGCCCTCCCGGGAGAAGGCCACCACGCCGTCGGTCATGTGGAGAAACAGGGTGTCCAGCTTGTTGCGCTCGTTCTCCACCTGGCGCAGGGTGTCCTGGAGCTGGCCGGCCATGTCGTTGAAGGTGTCGGTCAGCACGCCGATCTCGTCCTGGGAGGGCACCTTAATCTTTTTGGAAAAATCCCGCTCGGCCACCCGCATGGCCCCCTCGGTGAGGCTCTGAATGGGGGTGACCATGGTCTTGGACAGCAGGAAGGACAGCAGAATGGAGATCACCAGTCCGAAGATCAGCGCCTCGATGATAAGCACCAGCATCTGGTCGGTGAGGTCGTTGGCGGTGGTCTTGTTGTCCAGAATGTAGATTACATAGCCCGCCCCGCCCCGGTGGATGGGAACGGCCACGTCCATGTAATCCAGGGCCAGATTGCTGTCGTCCCCCACCTCGCCGGTCTCCAGGCCGGTGGTCAGGGCAAAGGTGAGATTTTCCGTGTACTCCAGCTGGGCCGTCTCCCCGTCGGGAGAGACCAGGGGCACCCCGTTGCTGTCCAGAATGTACAGCTTCCGGTTGCGGTTGTCCACCCCCAGCTCGCCGGCGAAGGCGTCCACCACTTCAAACAGCTGCTCCGCCCCGTTCTCCTCCTCGTCGGAGGGGGTGGTCAGGTCGTGGTGGAGCAGGGGGTCCTGAAAGACGTCGGCCATCTGGCTGTAGAAGTCCTCCAGATAGAAGGCGGTCACCGAGTTGATGAGGAAGGCCCCCACCACCATCATCAGGGACAGAATCAGCAGAATCATAATCATGACCAGCTTCATGTGCAGGCTGCGCAGCATGGGGACTCCCTCCTCTCACTTTTGTTTGTGCGCCATAAGCCTCCTTTTGAAAGGAGGTGCCCCAGTTCGCAAACCGGGGCGGAGGATTGTGTTCGGCGAAGCCGAACGTATGAAATAAACAAGGTTTTGCATACTTTGTTTACTTCGTATGTTTTGCTTCGCAAAACGCAATCCTCAGTCAGCCTTCGGCTGACAGCCCCTTTCAAAAGGGGCCTTACCGCCGCGGGCGGGGTGGGAATCACTCCCCGAAGTAGTACCCCATGCCCCGCTTGGTCTTAATGAACACGGGGGCGGCGGGGTCGTCCTCCAGCTTCTCCCGCAGGCGGCGGACGGCCACGTCCACCGCCCGCACGTCGCCCACGTAGCCCTCGTAGTTCCACACGTGCTCCATCAGGGCCTCCCGGGAAAAAATCTTCCCCGGCCGGGCGGCCAGGAAGCGGATCAGGTCATACTCCCGTTGGGTCAGATCCAGGGGGACGCCGTCCTTGAAGATGGTGGCCCGCTCCTCGTCCACCCGGACCCGCTCCTCCAGCGCGGCGCCGGCCGGCCGGTCCTCCTGGGGGGCAGGGAGGGGGGCGGACATGGCCACCCGGCGGATGTTGGCCTTCACCCGGGCCATCAGCTCCCGGTTTTTAAAGGGCTTGGTGATGTAATCATCCGCCCCCAGCTCCAGGCCGCGGACCTTGTCGTCCTCCTCCTCCCGGGCGGTGAGCATGACAATGGGCACCAGCGAGCCCGCCTGGCGGACCTTCTGGCATACCTCAAAGCCGCTCATGCCGGGCAGCATCAGGTCCAGCAGCACCAGGTCCGGGTTCTGCTCCAGGGCCAGCTGCAGGCCTGTGGGGCCGTCCAGGGCCTCGATGGTGTTGTACCCCTCCTTCGTCAGGTTGAAGGTGAGAATGTCCACAATGCTCTGCTCGTCCTCTACGATCAAAACGGTTTTTGCCATTGGTCGGCCTCCTTTACAGTCCCAGTAAAACCTTTACCTTCAATGTGGTGGACACGGTCTTGCCGTCGGTGATGGTGCCGTCCATCACCTGCTCCACCAGCTGGCCGAAGGGCATGGTGACCACGTCCAGGAATTCGTCCTCGTCCAGGTGCTGCCCCTTTCGGGTGAGACCCCGGGCCAGATACATGTGCAGGGCCTCGTCACAGAAGCCGGGGGAGGCCAGGGTATAGCCCAGATAGGTCCACTGCGCGGCCTCCAGGCCGGTCTCCTCGCTCAGCTCCCGCTGGGCCCCAAGGAGGACGTTCTCCTCCGCGCCGTGGTCCAGCTTGCCGGCGGGCAGCTCCAGCAGCAGCTGCTGGATGGGGTAGCGGTACTGCTTGACCAGATAGACGGTGTTGTCGTCGTCCAGGGCCAGCACTGCCACTCCGCCGGGGTGGTAGACCACCTCCCGGGACGCCAGAGTGCCGTCAGGCAGCCGGGCCTGGTCCAGGGTCACCTTAATGATCTTCCCCTCGAAAATCGTTTGACTGCTTACCATTGTTTCCTTTAAATCCATAGTAGGACCTCCTTGTTCTGATGCTCAGTTGGAGTTAGTATACCACAAACAGGCAGTTGGGTAAAGATGTAAGGGGCAATTTGCCCTGTTTGTCTCATAACTTTTAGGAAAGCTGCCGAATGTAGGGCAAGGGCTCTGCCCTTGCCTGCCCTTACCGACCCTTGCCCTATTTCGATCCCGTTTTATCCCCTTGCGGGGATAGGCAGGGGTAGAACCCCTGCCCTACATGACGTACCGGCCGGTTTTTCCGGGGCTTTCCCTATTTATGAGACGGATGTGGATAATTTGCAGGAAAAACCCGCCCCAGCGGGCGGGTTTTCAATCCCGAAATTCAAACAGCCGGTGCACCGGCACCTCCAGCACGTCCGCAATGCGGAAAATCACGTCCAGGGATACGCCGGTCCGGGCAATTTCAACATTACTGATGTGGGTACGGTCAGCATCTATCAATTCTGCGAGCTGTTCCTGTGTCAGTCCGCATTTTTTCCGATAATATGCAACATTCAACCCCAGCAGCTTGTATTTTTCAACCTGTGTTGCGTCCATTCAATCACCATAAATAGTATATGATGATTTCTCAAAGTCTTGAATAATTCTATACTCATAAAATTCTTATTGACATTCTACATTTTATGTTTACAATACTATTGAGGTGATATCATGGACCAGTACACAGAAACCCTGACCCATATACTGCGAAACCATCGGGCCAAAATCGAGGTGACCTTTCCCGGCCTGAATATCAGCGCCAGCGACATCGTCGAGGCCGGAGCCTTTCAGGCCCTGACCCAGATTCAGAAAATTCTCCGGGACGACTCCCTGAGCGATAAGGAATGCTTTTACAAAATCGAGGCCATCGTCTACGAGCTGGAGCGCATCGGCTTTACATGCGGAGACCGGCACGACTTTGGATAAAGCGCGGTGCGATTCGGTGCCGTAAGGGGCTCCTCCCCCTCAGTCACGCTTCGCGTGACAGCTCCCCCACAAGGGGGGAGCTCCCGGCGAAGCCGGGTGAGGGGGGCTCAGGGATGCACCAAAAGCCTTCCCCCTTCCAGGGGGAAGGTGGCATCCGCGAAGCGGATGACGGATGAGGGTGCGGTGAGGTTAGCGCCCCTATCGTAAGAACTGCTTGCCCGCCCCGCCCCCTCATCCGCCCCAGTGTGCCCACTGGGGCACCTTCCCCCCGGAGGGTGGAAGGCGTTTCCCTGCGGGGGACGAATGGGTTTTAAGGGTCTAAAAAGTCCGCTCCTTTCGGAGCGGACTTTTTCGTTTGATTTATTCCTCAGCCATAGCCTTGGCGGCGGCGATGGCCTTCTCCTGGGCGGCGGGGGGGCAGTCCTCATAGCGGACAAAGTGGAAGGTGTAGGAACCACGGGACTGGGTCATGGCCCGCAGGTCGATGGCATAGGAGGTCATTTCAGCCATAGGCACCTCGGCCTCGATGATCTGGTCGCCGTCGCCGGTGGGGTTCATGCCCATCACGCGGCCCCGGCGCTTGTTCAAATCACCGATGACGTCGCCCATGTAGCTGTCGGGCACCGTCACCTTCAGCTCGCCCACAGGCTCCAGCAGCACGGGGTTGGCCTCGGGCATGGCGGCCTTGTAGGCCAGCTGGGCGGCGGTCTTGAATGCGATTTCGGAGGAGTCCACCGGGTGGTAGCTTCCGTCGTACAGCACGGCCTTCAGATTCACCACGGGGTAGCCGGCCAGGGGGCCGTGGACGCAGGCCTCACGCAGGCCCTTCTCCACCGCGGGGAAGAAGTTCTTGGGCACGGAGCCGCCGAAGACCTCCTCGGCGAAGACCATCTGCTCCTCCTCCAGGTTGGGCTCGAAGCGAATCCACACATCACCGAACTGGCCGGAGCCGCCGGTCTGCTTCTTATGCCGGCCCTGCTTCTGCACGGTCTTGCGAATCTTCTCCCGGTAGGGCACCCGGGTCTCGCTGAGCTCGGCCTCCACGTTGAAGCGGCTCTTGAGCTTGGCCACCAGCACGTCCACCTGGATGTCGCCGGAGCCGGTGAGCACCATCTGGTGGGTCTCGCCGTTGTTCACCAGGGTGAAGGAGGGGTCCTCCTCGTTGAGGCGGTTCAGGCCCTGGGCCACCTTGTCCTCCTGGCCCCGGGTCTTGGGAGCGATGGCCACGGAGTAGCAGGGCTCGGCAAAGGGAATCTGCTTCAGGGACACCACCTTGCGGTTGTCGCACAGGGTGTCGCCCGTCTTGACTTTTTCCATCTTGCCAATGGCGCCTATATCGCCGCAGGTCAGCTCCTTGACCTCCTCGGCCTTCTTGCCCCGCATGACATACAGGCGGCCCAGCTTTTCAGCCGACCCGGTGCGGGCGTTAATCAGGGACAGGTCGGAGGTGATAACGCCGGACAGGACCTTGATGTAGGAGTACTTGCCGTACTGGTCGGATACGGTTTTAAACACGAAGGCGGTGGGCACGCCGCCGGGGGAGACCACAAACTCCTCGGTCTCGCCGTCCTGGCGGGTGGCCTTGTGGTAGTTGCCCTCCATGGGGGTGGGCAGCAGCTCCACGATATAGTCCATCAGCATCAGGGAGCCCATGCAGTTGACGGCGGAGCCGCACAGCACGGGGAACATGGACAGCTCCCGCACGCCCTGGCGCAGGCCCTGGATCATCTCGGCATAGGTGAAGCTCTCGCCGTCGAAGAACTTATTCATAAATTCCTCGCTGGTCTCGGCCACCGACTCCTTCAGGGACTCATAAAACTCATCAATCACGCCGGCCTTGCCGTCGGGCAGCTGAATCTCCACACGCTGGAGCTTCTGCATCTCGTAGGCGCGCTTGTTCAGCACATCGATGATGCCGGTAACCTTCTTGCTGTCGTCCCAGATGGGCACCACCAGGGGGGCAATCTTGTTGCCGTACTTCTCCCGCAGGGCCTCGAAGGTGGCGTTGTAGTCGGAGTTGTCCTCGTCGGTCTTGGAGATGTAGATGAAGCGGGGCATGTTCCGCTCCTCGCAGAACTTCCAGGCCTTCTCCAGGCCCACGGAGATGCCGTCCTTGGCGGAGCAGACAATGATGGCCGCGTCGGCGGCCCGGAGGGCCTCCATCACCTCGCCGGAGAAGTCGAAGCCGCCCGGGGTGTCCAGCACGTTAATCTTGCAGCCCTTGAACTCCACAGGGGCCACGGCCAGGGAGATGGAAATCTGGCGCTTGACCTCCTCGGGGTCGTAGTCGCAGACGGTGTTGCCGTCGGTGGCCTTGCCCATACGGTCGATGGCCTTGGTCATGTACAGCAGGCTCTCAGCCAGGGCGGTCTTACCGCTGCCGCCATGTCCGATCAGGGCCACGTTACGGATGTTTTGTACAGAATAGCTCATAGTTGGTTCCACTCCTTATCGTTTGGTATCGCCCCGGACAAATTCCGGTCATTGGGCGTTACACGCTGTTTGTCATTATACACTAAATTCCTTTCGGTGACAACTGTTTTTTTGAGGGATTTTGGCCGAGGACAAAAAAGGCCCTCCGCGCAGGGCGGAGAGCCTTTTTATCAATGATTCTGCTGTAAAATCATCAGGTTATACTGGACCTCCGCCTCTGGAGCGGAGCATCGTTCGGCGGTGACGCCGATACCCTGCTCCTGGGCCAGGCGCTCGATCTGGTCCAGAATCTCCAGCGGCAGGTTCCAATAGATGCTTCCCTGCCGGTCGTCCGTGGGCGTTACCGCCGTCTCCAGGGGGATCAGCTCCACCGCCCCCTCGGGCATACGCTCCAAGGTCGTCGTGCCATTCACCAGGGACCTATCACTGTCCAGGCCCTCCGCGGCGGGATTGGGAGCAGCCTTCTGCATCTCACCCTCCCCCGGCGCGGCATATGCGGCAATCTGGGGAGCGTCGCCCGTCTCCGGGTCGGCCAGGGCGGCGTTCACCCGGGGACCGTCCCCGTCCCTGCGCAGGGACTCCTGGGCGGAGATATCCGCGTATTCCTCCACAACATCCCGGTTGAAGCTGCGGGCCGTCAGCATCCACTTATCCTGCTCCTGGTGTTGGGAAACTCCATACAGCCCCGCCACCAGCACCAGACAGGCGGCCAGCCCGGCCAGCGCCCGGACCTGGGGCCGCTTGAACAGGGGGATCACCTTGGGCTTTTCCTCCGCCCGGATGCGGTCCATCACGCCCTGGGTGAAGCCCTCGGGGGCCTCAATTTCCTCCAGCTCAGGGAAAGTCCCTTGGAGCGCAGCCAGCTGCGCTCCCACTGCCCGGCAGCCCGGGCAGATTGCCAGATGCTCCTCCAGCTCCCGCTCCTCCTCAACAGTCAGAGCCCCGTCCAGCCGTGCGGAGAGCAATTCCAGATATTTGTCACAGGACATGGGTGTCACCCCCTCCCTTTTTTCTCGTTCAACGATTTAGACGGCCCATGTTCAAAAAAGTTCCCGTCCTCCAGCAAAATTTTTCTTAAATTCAGCCGGGCCCGGGCGATGCGGGACTTTACCGTCCCCAGGTCGATGTCCAGGGCCTGGGCAATTTCCTGATAGCTCAGGCCGGACAGCTCCCGGAGGACCAGCGCCCGCCGCTGCCAGTCGGGCAGCTTTTCCAGCCCCCGGGCCAGGGCCTTTCCCCGCTCCGACCGCTCCAGCAGGCGCTGGGGGTCGCTCTCCCGGTCGGCGGGCTCGGCCCAGCCGGCCTCCTCGTCGTCCAGCGACACCGCCGGGGCCACCTCCTCCCGGCGCTTCTGTTTTCGCAGGTGGTCAATACACACATTTGTGGTCAGACGGTACACCCAGGTGGCGAAGCTGCTCTCCCCCTGGAAGGAGGCCAGCCCCTGCCATGCCTTGACGAAGGCCTCCTGTGCCAGGTCTGCCGCCTCCTCCCGGTCGTTCACCAGCCGCAGGGCCAAAGAAAATACCTTATTCTGATTGTCCAGCACCAGCTGCTCAAAGGCGCTCTGGTCGCCAGCTTTCGCTTTCTCTACCAGCTCCTGGTCCGGCATAGCTTCACCTCCTTCGTCTTTCGTCCCGCCCGCAGGCGGCAAGGCTCCCTCCCTGAGGGAGCTGTCAGCGAAGCTGACTGAGGGAGTCACCCCCGGACTCCCTCCGACACGGCTTCGCCGTGCCACCTCCCTCTAAGAGGGAGGCTTTTCCCTGCGGGGGACGCAGGTCTCAGCACAAATCCCGCTTAATCCCCTTGGTCACCCGGTAGACGTCCTCCAGGGTGGTGATCTTCACAATCTGCTCCTTATAGTACCCCGCGTGGGGGACCCCCTTCAGATACCAGGCGTACTGTTTCCTGGCCTCCAGGCAGGCGATCTTCTCCCCCTTATTTTTGGCCGCCATCTCAAATTGACGGACGGCGGTGTCGCACCGCTCGGCCAGAGGGGGCAGCTCCGGGATGGGTTCGCCGTTCAGGGCCGCCCGGCACTGGGCAAACAGCCAGGGGTTGCCGAACACCCCCCGGCCGATCATGGCCATGTCCGCCCCGGTGTATTTCAGGATGCGGGGGGCGTCCTCCCCCTTGAACACGTCCCCATTGGCGATCACTGGTATTTTTACCGCCTTCTTCACTTCCCGAATCCAGTCCCAGTTGGCGGTCCCGGCGTACATCTGCACCTTGGTCCGGCCGTGGACGGCCACCGCCGCCACCCCGGCTTCCTCCATGGCCTTTGCGAACTCCACACAGTTGATGGACCCCTTGTCCCAGCCCAGGCGGAACTTTACCGTCACCGGGCACTTGGCCCCCCGGATGACGGCCTCAGCTACCTTGACAGCCAGGTCCGGGTTCTTCATCAGCCCGGAGCCGTCCCCGGAGTTGGCCACCTTGGGGACGGGACAGCCCATGTTGATGTCGATGAAATCCGCCCCGGACACCTCCCGGGCGATGGCCGCCCCCTCCTCCATACACACCGGGTCGCTGCCGAAAATCTGGGCGGCGGCGGGGGTCTCGTTCTCCCCCATTTGCAGGAGGGGGAGGGACTTCTTGTCCTGATAGCACAGGGCCTTGGCGCTGACCATCTCGGTGCAGGTCAGCCCCGCCCCCTGCTCCCGGCAGATGGTGCGGAAGGCCATGTCCGTCACCCCGGCCATAGGGCCCAGGGCCAAGGGCGTCTCGATTGTGATTCCTCCAATGGTGGCCATAGGACTGCTCCTTATCCGCGTGGATTTCGTCTGTAGGGGCGCGCATTGCGCGCCCGTGGAACGCTGTGCTTTCACGGCGGGCGGACAATGTCCGCCCCTGCACGCGGGCCGCCCCTACAAAGTTTCTCCATTGTATCATGTCTCTTTGATGTTGACAAGGCCGCTTTTACCCGGTAAAATGGAAAAAACGCAAATAAAGGAGAAAATTATGGAACTCAACGCCTTACACGCCGCCCTGATGGGGATATCCGCCTATCGGGAGCTGCTGGACCCCCTGATTGGAGTGGCCGGAATGGTGAAGCAAAACAGCGGCCCTGATGTCCGCGTGATGGGGAATGCCGAGCGGCTGCTGCACTTTTTGAAGCACAAAAGAGGAGAGGAGGCCCTGGATTTTTATATCCGGCTGTTCCATTCCCTGCGGCAGGCGGGCTGCGAGGGACTGGGCGACTGGCTTTGGGACCAGCTGCGGTACACCGAGAGCCCCTACTCCCGGCTCATTGACCAGGGGAAGTCCGACCCCGCCCTGGAGAACGCCGCCCGGCGGGACATCGACACCCTGGTCCTGCTGGCCGAGACCGACTGCGACCGCTTTATCGACGCCATGAAGCCCCTGCTGGGCAACGAGTTTGCCCCGGTGCTGGCCGGGCTTCCCCGGTGGCGGGCGGCGGCCCCCTTCGACTTCGACAGCCTGACCCAGTTCTACAAGGACCACGGGGCGGGGCTGTTCGCCAAATACCGGGCCTTTCTGTGGGAGGACGGCAGTCTGGTGCCGGTGGCCGACCCGGACTGTCCCCGCCCCGAGGACCTGCTGGGCTACGAGCACCAGCGGGGCCAGGTGGAGCAAAACACCCGGCTGATGATTGCCGGCCGGCAGGCCAACAACGTCCTCCTCTTTGGCGACGGGGGCACCGGCAAGTCGGCCACGGTGAAGTCCATGCTCCACCTGCCCGGCATGGAGGACCTGCGGCTCATTGAGGTGGAGAAGGAAAACCTCACCGGGATGCCCCAGCTTATTCGCTCCCTGGCCGGGCGGCGGCAGAAATTTATCCTGTTTATCGACGACCTGGCTTTCGACCAGGACGACAAGACCTATTCCGCCCTGAAGACCATTCTGGAGGGCACCCTGGAGAAGCGGCCCGCCAATGTGTGCATCTACGCCACCTCCAACCGGCGGCATCTGGTGCGCCAGACCTTTGCTGACCGGGCCGGGGACGAGGTGGACACCTTTGAGACCATCTCGGAAAAGACCGCCCTGGCCGAGCGCTTCGGCCTGCGCATCCCCTATCTCACCATGAACAAGGCGGGCTATCTGGCCCTGGTGGACCATCTCGCCGCCCAGGCGGGTATCTCCATGGAGCGGGACGCCCTCCACGCCCAGGCCATGACCTGGGAGATTCGTCACGCCGGACGCACCCCCCGGGTAGCACGGCAGTTTGTGGCGAGCCTACACACATAAAGGATAGCCTGTTTTTTGCAACCAATTTGTGTATTATTGACAAATAATTTTTTATAATTTTTATTGACATATAACTCTGAAATACATATAATGAATATGAGGTGGTGATTACGATGAATAAGTGACCTTGTTTATGTATGTCAGATTAAACACCCAATTACAAACAAATTGCATTGGAGGTAATTACATGAAAGGTTATTTGACTTCATATACAAGGTGAAAGAGTTGATTTCGTATGCTAAAAAACAAACGCTTTTTATATCCGGTTCTGTTCTCATGTATGATTGCCGGAGTCTTGTTCTTCACCAGAGACAAAACAATCCACACGCCCTATGAATACCCCGTCCGCCCGGGCAGCGCCCAGTGGCAGAAATTTGAAAGCCGTTCAGAAATGGTTGACGCCTGCCAGATTCCCCAGGATATTTTGGACAATCTGTCCACGCAGGCGCTGCTGGAAACCATACTGGACTATCCCCTTCTCTCCGACATGACCACAGTCTCTCACACACCGGAGGGACAGGATGACGAAGCCGGCTTCCGGCACATCGCGGGCTCGTTTAACGGGCTTCAAGAGTTTATGTCGCGCACAGACGCGCTCTCCACCCTGAGCCAATACGGATACTTTGACGATCCTGAAGTCAGGGGCGGCAGCATTTATCGCATCATCTACCAAAACACACAGAGATACCAGAGCAATTCACAGTGAGGAGGGGCCCCTATGGCCCGGAACAAGCACCCGGAGCAGACCGTACAGCTCATTCTGGACACCGCATCCACCCTCTTTCTCCAAAAGGGCTACGACAAAACCACCCTTCAGGACATTATCAACGCCACCAAGCTGTCCAAGGGGGCCATCTACCACCATTTCGCCTCCAAGGAGGCCATCCTCATTGCCGTGGTGGACCGGATGGGAGAGTACAACAGCACCGTCCTGGCCCAGGTCCGGGACAGAAAGGGCCTTACCGGGGCGGAAAAGCTGCGGGAGATGTTCCGCACCTCCATGACCCTGTCCTTCCAGGGGAAAATCCTGCACATGCTGCCCTTCCTCATTGAGAATCCCAAGTTTATGGCCCTGCAAATGCAGAGCATTCTGGGGGAGGCCGCCCCCGACTACATCCTCCCCATCCTGCGGGAGGGCATCGCCGACGGCTCCATCCAGGCCGAGCACCCGGAGGAGCTGTCCGAGGTCCTGCTGATTCTGTCCGACCTGTGGCTCCACCCCATCCTCCGGCCCAGCACGCCGGAGCAGGTCCGGGCCCGGTGCGACTTCTTTAACCGGTTTACCCGGCAGTACGGCTTTGAACTGCTGGACGAAGACCTGATTGAGGCGATGGCAGAGTTTTCCCGGACCTGATTCCCCCCACAGGGGCAAGCCTCCTTTTGAAAGGAGGTGCCCCAGTGGGCACACTGGGGCGGAGGATTGCATTTTGGCGAAGCCAAAATATGCGAAGCAAGCGAGGTTTTGCAAACTTAGGTTTACTGCGTATGTTTTGCTTCGCAAAACGCAATCCTCAGTCAGCCTGCGGCTGACAGCCCCTTTCCAAAGGGGCCTTTGGAGCAAATCTGCCCTTGGGCAGTTTTATTTGCCCTATATACAAACCGACGGTCGGTTTTAATAAGAAAGGAGCAACTTCTATGAAAACACAAAAAAGCGCCCTGTTCACCCGGGATTTCACCCTGGTGGTCATCGGGCAGATCATCTCCCTGTTCGGCAACGCCATCCTCCACTTTGCCCTGCCCCTGTATCTGCTGCGGGAGACGGGCTCCATCACCCTGTTCGGGGTGGTGAACGCCTGTTCCTTCCTGCCCATGATCCTCATGGGCCCCATCGGCGGGACGGCAGCGGACCGGGTCCACAAGGGCCGCATCATGGTGGGACTGGACTTCCTCACCGCCGGGCTGACGGCGTGTTTCTGCCTGCTGTGGGGCAAGGCCCCGCTGGTGCCCCTGGTGATCGGCACGCTGATGCTCCTCTACGCCATCGCCGGGGCCTACCAGCCGGCGGTCCAGGCCAGCCTGCCCCTGCTGCTGGCCCCCGACCGGCTCACCCAGGGCAACGCGGTCATCAACATGGTGGCCACCCTGGCCAACCTGCTGGGGCCCGCCCTGGGGGGCGTCATTTTCGGTCTGTGGGGACTGGCCCCCATTCTCACCATCGGCGGGGTCTGCTTTTTCTGCTCGGCGGTGATGGAGCTTTTCATCCGCGTCCCCCACGAGAAGCGCCCCCGGTCCGCCGGGGTGCTGGCCACGGTGGGCCAGGACCTGGGGGAGAGCTGGCGGTATATCTCTAAGGAGCGGCCGGTGTTCCTGCAAGTGACTTTGGTGCTGTCCGCCTTCAACCTGATTCTCTCAGCGGTGATGATTGTGGGCATCCCCGCTATTGTGGCCCAGGTGCTGGACATGAGCGACGCCCGCATGGGCCTGACCCAGGCGGCCATGGGGTTTGGAGGTCTGCTGGGCGGACTGCTGGCCGGGGTGCTGGGTCCACGGCTGAAGCCCCGGCACGGGTCGGTGTGCCTGCTGGCCTGCGCCGGGATGGCGGGCCTTATGGGGCTGGCCGTCCTCCCCAGGGTGCCTGCGGCGGTGAGCTACTGGCTGATTACCGGGATGGCCATGACGGCCATGGCCGCCGCCATGCTGTTTACCGTGGTGATGCTCACCCTGGTCCAGGCCCAGGTGCCCGGCCAGCTGCTGGGCAAGGTGATCGCCTGCATCCAGGCGGTGGCCAACTGCGCTTCCCCCCTGGGACAAGCGGGATACGGCATCCTGTTCGACCGCCTGTCCCCCTGGGCGGTGCTGATGGGTGCCGCCATCCTGTCGGCGCTGGTGGCCCTCCGGTCCCGGCGGGTGTTCCAGGCGCTGGAAGCAAATTGACAACTTCAACCCCCATCGTCCCGCCGCAGCGGCAAGCCTTCCACCCTCCGGGGGGAAGGTGCCCCAGTGGGCACACTGGGGCGGATGAGGGGGCGGGACGGGGACGCATTTCTTTCGATAAGGGGCAAAAACCTGCCGCGCACCCTCATCCGTCATCCGCTTCGCGGATGCCACCTTCCCCCTGGAAGGGGGAAGGCTTTTAAACGCACTCTTTCACGTTGTACTTTTTTTGCACGGCAAAGGGGCCGGACAAAAGTCCGGCCCCTTCCTGATTTCGGTTATTCCTCCAGCATGCGCCGCCAGTGGTGCATTTTCTGATGAAATTCCTCGCTCTCCCCCGGGAACCAGGACAGGGCGCAGGCCAGGGCGTGCTCGAAGAAGCAGTAGTCCTGCTCCGGCACCCGGGTCTTCAGCAGGGACAGCACCCCCAGGGCCTGTTCCCGGTCGGCCAGGCCCTCCTTGGCCTGCCAGGCCAGCAGGGTAAGGGCGGGGATTACCGGCCAGTCCAGCTGGCCCAGGCAGATGCGGGTCAGCTCATAGGAGGGCAGCTTACCCCCGTAAACTATCAGCTCCGGGGAGGGCATCCGGCTGTCGTCCTTCCCCAGCTGAGCCAGCAGGCACACCGCGGCAAACTGCACCCGCAGCAGCCACTGGTCCGCCGGGATGCGCATGTCGTCGGGCTCGGGGGGATAGACCATGCAGCCGTACAGGTCGTCAAAGGACAGCCCCTCGCACATCGCCCCCGCCCGGTTGTACCACTCCCCCAGGTGGAAGGGGGACTGTGCCAGCTCCTTGACCCCCATCCGGGCGGCGTCACCGGGCCGCTCCACCGCCGGACTGGCGTTGTGGTCCGGGCTGTAGTTCCACAGCCGCACTCCGTCGGGAATCAGAGTGCTGTCCAGGGGCGGGTCGGATACCGCGTTGACAATGAGGTGAATCCCGCCGGACTTTTTCCCGTACTCAGTGACGGCCAGCCGCACGGCGTTGGCAGCGCTGGCCGCTTCCTCACAGCTGAGGACCAGCTTGACCTCCCCGCCGGTGCCCTTGGCGATAAAGTTGGGGATCATCTTCACGGTGGCGTCCCAGCTGGGGAAAAACCGCTCCACATAGGGAATCAGCTGCTCCTCCCGGGCCCACTGGCACAGCTCGCTCCCCCGCTGGTTCTCGGGCTTGGACGCGGCGCACAGCACCAGCCGCTCCAGCTCCACGGGGTCGCCGCTGTCCAGCCAGCGGCAGAACAGGAGGGAGGGCTCCGCCCACTCCACATCCTGTTGGTCCCCCCAGTCGGTGACCAGGGCGTAGTACTCGATGGCCTTGGACAGGTTCCTCACCCGCAGGAAATAGTCGGCCAGGTCGTTGCAGGGGGCCAGATTTTTGGGGTCGAGCTCCAGGCCCTCCTTCACATAGTCCTCCGCCCCCTCGGGGTCATCTAAGTCCAGACAGCACACGCCGGCGAAGGTGTAGCAGGAGGCCGCTTTATGCCGGGATATCCCCTCCTGGGCGGCCTTCAGAGCCTCCTCGTTCCGGCCCATGTGGCGCAGGAGGATGCACTCGGCGGTGTAGCGGTTGGTGGCGTCCGGGCGGGGGGCGGTGTTGTCCCCCAGGGCCCGCAGGGCATTGAGACAGCCGTCCCACAGCCGCTGGCGCTGGACCGGCTCCAGCGGGTCCAGCACCTGGGTGAGCATGGCCACAAAGAGGCACACCGCCTCCTCCCCCGCCTTGTCCAACAGGGCCTGGTTGCCCAGCCAACGCTCCGCCATGTCCATGTGGGACAGGTCCCGGGTCTGGATGGCGGTCCGGGCGAAGTGCTCCAGGGCCTCGGCCACCCGCCCCTGGTCCATCAGGATTGAGGCCTCCCTCCAGGGGCCCTGGGGGCGGGGGACGGACCGGGTCTTCTCCCCCTGGCTGCCAGCGTTTCCGTTGTCTTTCTTTTTGAACAGTCCAAACATTCTTGTCCCCTCCTAGCCGTTTTGCGTCCGGTTGTGACAGCTGATCGCCCAGTTCAGATCATACAGGCGGAAGCGCCCGTCGTCGGGCTCCTCCCCCAGCCGGTCCAGCATCTGGCGGCACATGTCAAAGACCACCTGGTTCACCCCGGTATGTACGATGTTCCGGTTGGTGAGGTGGATGTCATACCAGTAGATAGGCTGGCCGTACTCCGGGGCCTTGTCCGGGCCGATGGAGGCGTAGAGGACAGCGTGGAGGGGCTCCTCGGCGGGGTCCGGGGTGGACACCCCCTGAAAGAAGCCGTTCCAGACCACCTCGCCCTGAGACTGAAGCTGACCGATGATAAGGGGCTTGACCAGTTGGAGAACCCGCTCGTCCAAACCGGCGTCCCGTGCCCGGACCAGCTCCTGCACGGCATAGAAATTCCCCGCCGCCCTGCGCTTCATGCCGGGCAGCTCCAGCCCCTCCAGGTTCCGGTTCATCACTTGCAGGGCCTCGCCGGCGTCGGACGAGTCGATGCCGGGGACCAGGGCGACTCCTAATTTGGCCTCCGGGTCAAAATACCAGCAGGGCCAGGCGGTGTCCGCCTCCAGGCCGCACTTGGGGCAGCGCCACTGGAAAAACTCCCCCTTCAGCAGCAGCTCCTTCCCCGCCGGGTTTTGAGTCAGGTCCAGGCCGTGGTACTCCTTCAGCTCGCTGATGGTCTTGCACTGCATGCACTGGCTCCGGCTGTACCGGATCAGACCCGGGATTTTTTCATCCATCGAAATACCTCCTTAACAGAGTAATGTAAGCCTATTGTAACTCAAAGGGAATCTGTAAGCAAGCCCATATTTCCACAGCACCGTTTCCCTTTTGTCCAATATCATACACCATATTTAGTGTGAAGTCAATACATCATATCTAGTGTTGTCATAATAGATTTATCCGAAAAATGGAGCTGATCTATTATGAAAACCTACATCGACCGCATGCGGGAGCTGCGCGAAGACCATGATTTAACCCAGTATGACATTGCCAAACTGCTTAAAACCACACAGCAGACCTATTCGCGGTATGAGCAGGGAATCAACGAGCTTCCCATCCGGCATTTGATCACTTTGTGCCAATTCTACCGGGTAACTTCCGATTATTTTCTTGGCTTCTCGGACTGAAGCGGGCATTTTAATGTAAAAAATCCCCCGACTGTAATCGTCGGGGGATTTCTATGTCGAAGTATCAAATTACACCAGCTTGGCGCCATTGACCTTCACGCCGGGGCCCATAGTGGCAGCCACGGTGCAGCTCTTGATATACTGGCCCTTGGCGGCGGCGGGCTTGGCCTTGATGATGGCACCCATGAGGGCGGCGAAGTTCTCGCTCAGCTTCTCGGGGCCGAAGGAGACCTTGCCGATGGGGCAGTGGATGATGTTGGTCTTATCCAGGCGGTACTCCACCTTACCAGCCTTGATCTCGTTGACAGCCTTGGTCACGTCCATGGTGACGGTGCCGGCCTTGGGGGAGGGCATCAGGCCCTTGGGGCCCAGCACCTTACCCAGACGGCCCACCACGCCCATCATGTCGGGGGTGGCGACCACCACGTCGAAGTCGAACCAGTTTTCCTTCTGGATCTTTTCCACCAGGTCCATCTCGCCCACGAAGTCAGCGCCGGCGGCCTTGGCCTCGTCGGCCTTGGCGGCCTTGGCGAAGACCAGCACACGCTGGGTCTTGCCGGTGCCGTGGGGCAGGACGATGGCGCCGCGGACCTGCTGGTCGGCGTGGCGAGAGTCAACCCCCAGCTTCACATGGAGCTCCACGGTCTCGTCGAACTTGGCTGTGGCGGTGTCCACCACCAGCTTCATGGCGTCAGCGGTATCATACAGGGTGTTCTTGTCGATCTTCTTGGCGCTCTCTTTGTATTTCTTTCCTCTAAACATTCTTGTCCCCTCCTTACTCGCCCACCAGGATACCCATGGAGCGGGCAGTGCCGGCGATCATGCTCATAGCGGCCTCGATGGAGGCGGCGTTGAGGTCGGGCATCTTGGTCTCAGCGATCTTGCGCACATCCTCCTTGCTGATGGTGGCCACCTTGTTCTTGTTGGGCACGCCGGAGGCCTTCTCGATGTTGCAGGCCTTCTTAATCAGCACGGGGGCGGGGGGCGTCTTGGTGATAAAGGTGAAGGAGCGGTCGGCGTAGACGGTGATAATCACAGGGATAATCAGGCCCACGTCGTTCTTGGTCCGCTCGTTGAACTCCTTGGTGAAGGCGGCGATGTTCACACCGTGCTGGCCCAGCGCGGGGCCAACCGGGGGGGCGGGGGTCGCCTTGCCGGCGGGAATCTGTAATTTTACGTATCCAGTTACTTTCTGTGCCACGAAAGAGCACCTCCATTTGAAAATGTGGTAGTTTGGCGGAGCTTTTCGCTCCTCCCACTTGGTTGCGGTAATCGTCTGTAGGGGCGCACATTGTGCGCCCGTTATCATGCCGCCTTGTATCGTACGGGCGCACAATGTGCGCCCCTACACTCAGGCGTTCGCGGGTTCCACCTGGTCCAGCTCCAGCTCCACGGGGGTCTCGCGTCCAAACATGGACACCACCACCCGGACCTTGCCGCTGTCCAGGTCAATCTCGTCCACGGTGCCCAGGAAGGACTCCAGGGCGCCGTCGGTGATGCGCACGGTGTCGCCCAGCCGGTAGCTGACCACGACCTCCCGCTTCTCCACGCCCAGGGCTGCCACGTCGGCCTCGCTCAGGGGGATGGCCTTGTTGCCCTCGCCCAGAAAACCGGTAACGCCCCGGATGTTGCGCACCACGTGCCAGGTCTCGTCGTTCATCACCATCTTCACCAGGACATAGCCGGGGAACACCTTGCGCTCCACGTCCTTGGGGCCGTTGTCGGTGATCTCGGTGACGGTCTCCAGGGGAATGCTGATCTCGTGGATCAGCTCGTGCATGTTACGGTTTTCCACGTACTTCTCGATGGTGGCCTTCACCGTGTTCTCATAGCCGGAGTAGGTGTGGACCACGTACCAGTTCGCGTTGTCAGCCATCCGCGTCACCCTTTGAAGGCGCCGATGAGGAGCTTAATCGCCTCGCCGGCGACATAGTCAAACAGCGCGATGCAGATACCGACCACGATCACACAGGCAATGACGATCAGGGTGTTGTTGATGGTCTGCTTGCGGGTGGGCCACTGGACCTTCTTCAGCTCGCTTTTCATATCCCGGAACCACTTGCCCACGCGGGCGAAGAAGCCGGGCTTGGCATTCTTGTCGGACTTCTTGTCCTTCTTGGCGGCCTGGACGGCCTTTTCGTTTTCAGCCATTACTTACCCTTCTTTCCTTTTGGCCCTTGCGCCAATCACTTCGTCTCATTGTGAACGGTGTGTTTCCTGCAGAAGGGGCAGTATTTGTTCAACTCCAGACGGTCGGGGGTATTCTTCTTGTTCTTAAAGGTATTGTAGTTTCTCTGCTTGCACTCAGAGCACCGCAGGGTGATCTTAATGCGCGCGCCGGCTTTTGCTGCCATATTGTTCGGCACCTCCTTTTTTATTTGACGGGCCAATAAAAAACGCCAGATACGGCCCATCCTCTGCCGAATCCAGCGCCAAAGGGCATGATAACACACACCCAGAGGGTACGGTGGAAAGCGGCATTTGCCTCCCTGTGTCCCGCAGGCAGAGGGGTCCGCCCCCCGGACACCGTATCCGGGCAGCAGAAAAAAGCCCCTTTTCACAGGTATCGACTACTATATCACGCCTGTCCCTTGCCGTCAAGAGCTTTTTTGCCCTTTCCATTAAAATTTTGTGAAGATTGGGGTGGATGGGTAAAATAGGTTTGCATTCCCCGGGCAGGTGTGGTATACTCCCTATTCAAATATACCCGCTTTTGGGAATATTAACCGCCCGCGCGGCGCGCAGGGGCGCAATGCGCCCCCCTGCAAAAGTACATGATTGCAAATCAGAGTAAAAGGAGTCGATTCTTCCCACATGGAAATAGACAGTACCAGTATCGCCATGCTTATTACCCTGCTCATTCTGGTGGTCCTGTCGGCCTACTTCTCGGCCACTGAGACCGCGTTTACCTCCCTGAACCGCATCCGCCTGAAAACCCGGGCCGACAACGGCAGCCGCCGGGCCGCCAAAACCCTGGCGCTGGCGGAGGAGTATGACAAGCTGCTGTCCACCATCCTCATCGGCAACAACATTGTCAACATCACCGCCACCACCGTGTCCACCGTGCTGTGCACCCGGTGGTTCCACCAGTACGGCCCCACCGTGGCCACGGTGGCCCTCACCATTATCATCCTGGTCTTCGGTGAGATCACCCCCAAGAGCATGTCCAAGGAGCGGCCCGAGGACTTCGCCATGTTCGCCCAGCCCCTGCTCCGGCTGTTCATGGTGGTCTTTACCCCGCTAAACTTCCTGTTCAGCCAGTGGAAAAAGCTGATGAGCCGGGTCTTCCGGGCCAAGGGGGACGACGGCATCACCGAGGAGGAGCTGGTGGGCATGGTGGACCAGGCCCAGACCGAGGGCGGCCTGGACGAGCACGAAAGCGACCTGATCCGCAACGCCATCGAGTTCAACGACCTGGAGGTCTCGGAGATCCTCACCCCCCGGGTGGACCTGACCGCCGCCGACGAGGAGAGCTCCATGGAGGAGATTGCCGCCCTCTTTGCCGAGACGGGCTACTCCCGCATCCCCATCTACCACGAGACGGTGGACAACATCGTGGGGGTCATCCACGAAAAGGACTTCTACGCCGCCCGCTACCGTGGGGAGACCATGGTGTCCAACCTGAAGGCCCCGGTGTTCTACACCACGGGCAACACCAAGGTCTTCGAGCTGCTGCGCATTTTGCAGAAGAACAAGGTCCACATGGCGGTGGTGGTGGACGAGTACGGCGGCACCCAGGGCATTGTCACCCTGGAGGACATCCTGGAGGAGCTGGTGGGCGAAATCTGGGACGAACACGACGAGGTAATCGAGACCTTCCAGAAGCAGTCCGACGGCAGCTACCTGATTGCCTGCTCCGCCGATCTGGACGACATGTATGACCTGTTCCAGGTGAAGGGCGCCTGCGATGCCGCCACCGTCTCCGGCTGGGTGCTGGAGCAGGTGGGCCGGGTCCCCGAAGCGGGGGACCAGTTCACTGCCGAGGGCCTGGACGTCACCGTCACCCGGGTGGAGCACCGGCGGGTGCTGGAGATTCAGGTGCGGGTGCTGGAAGAAACGGAAGAAACATAAGCGAAGGGCCTGCCCTCCCGGGCAGGCCCCTGTTTTATTCTGCCGGAGGCGGGAGCGCATCGAACAAAATCCACTCCATCTCCGTCTCCATCCACACCGCCAGCTTCTGCTCCCCGCCGACTTTGACCAGGGCGTACTGGGCGCTCAGGTCCTGGGAGAAGTTGGTCTGTCCGTCCATCTCGGGCACGCCGCTGGTGTAGGACGTCACCGTTTTGACCTCGCCGGGGCCGGGCGCCGCAGAAACCAGCTCCCCGGTGGAGAAGTAGAGGACGCCGTCCACCATAATGGCGGGGCGCCTGTCCTCCTGCTGTTCGCCGGAGTAATCGGGCTCCGCAGGAGCAGAGGGCTCCGGCGGCATCGACTCAGCGCCGCCTGAGCTGCCGTCCGCTGCGCCGCTCGGTGCGTCATTGCCGGCCGGTGCGCTGGCAGTGGTGTTGCCCCCGCCGCTGACGCCCTCCCAGTACAGGCCCTTTTTGTAATCCCCGCCCGTGCCCAGCCACAACGCCCCGTAGCCCAGGGCCAGCACTAGGGCGCAGCAGGCGGCCAAAGACCCCCACCGCCGGTAATTGGGGCGTTTTCTGAGGGACTTGTACTCCTCCGCCTCCCGGATCAGGTCGTCGTCCAACAGGCCGATGGCGTCTAACAGATGTTCTGTGTTCATACCGCTACCCCCTCCCGCTCCAGCTCCAGCTTCAATCTGCCCCGCATCCGGTGGAGCTTCGACTTCACCTGTCCCATGCTCAGCCCAAACCGCCGGGCCAGGCTGTCCAGCGGCTCCAGGTGGAAGTACCGCCGGACAAACAGGGCCCGGTCCGCCTCGCTCTGGCGGCGGAGAAAGGCGGAGATCAGGGCGGCTGTCTCCCCGGCCTCCAGATTCTCGTCGGGACGGCGGCAGTCGGGCAGGCAGTCCTCCAGTTCGTGGAGGGCAATCTCCACCTGACTGCCCCCCCGTTTGGCCGCCTTGAGCCGCCGCCACCGGTCCAGGGACAGGTTCCGGGTCAGCTTGCCGAAGAAGGCGGACAGAATCCCCGGCCGCTGGGGTGGCATGGCGTTCCAGGCCCGGAGCCAGGTGTCGTTGACGCACTCCTCCGCGTCCTCCTCCTGGTCCAGGATGCGCCGGGCGATGGTGTGGCAGTAGGCGCCGTATTTCTCCTCGCTGGCCGCGATGGCCTGCTGGGACCGGGCCCAGTACAGGTCGATAATGGCTGTGTCCTCCATGGGGGAGCCTCCTCTCTCTAAGCCTCCCTCTTAGAGGGAGGTGGCACGGCGAAGCCGTGACGGAGGGAGTCCTTTGGAGGTCTGTGGGGACCTTGAGGACTCCCTCAGTCAGCCCTGCGGGCTGACAGCTCCCTCAGAGAGGGAGCCTTTACTTTAACAGACGCAAAAACCGCGCCGAAGGTTTCCGCCTCGGCGCGATTTTTTGAAAAATTTTCAGGCCAGCGGCTCGAAGTCGGAGGCGGGGTGCTTGCACAGGGGGCAGATATAGTCGGCGGGCAGCTCGTCGCCCTCGTAGACGTAGCCGCATACCTTGCACACCCAGCGTTTTTTCTCGCTGGGCGCGGCGGGGGCGGCAGGCTTGGGCTTGATGTGGGCCTGGTAGTAGGCATAGGTGGCGCTGGGGGCGCCGGAGAGCACGCCGCCGTCCAGCACGTCGGCCAGGAACAGGGTGTGGGTGCCCAGGTCGGTGGCGGACACCACCTTGCAGCTCAGCCAGGCATTGGTGCCCTGAGTGACGTAGGGGATGCCGTCGGCGTCCTTGCCGGTGTGGGCCTGGAAGCCGGCGAACTTGTCCGCGTCCCGGCCTGACTGGAAGCCGAAACGCTGGAACAGATCAAATTTGGCCTCCTCCGACAGGACGGAGACGGTAAAGCGGCCGGTCTCCTTCACCATGTCGTGGGTGTAGTTGCCCTTGTTGATGGCCACGACAATGCGGTTGGGGTCGGTGGTTACCTGGATGGCGGTGTTGGTAATGCAGCCGTTGTCCTTGTCCCCCCGGCGGGCGGACAGCACAAACAGGCCGTAGCTCAGGGAATACATGACCTTGTTGTCCATAAACAGTTCCTCCTTGTTTTGACGTTGATGGGTATGGGAGCAGTCTACCATAGTTTGGCCCAAATGTCCACGCTTCAACCGGAAAATTTTTCTGGTTGACATTGTAGACCAACCGTGGTATGATAGGTCTACAAAGTAGACCACTCTCTGACAGGAGAGGACCCTGAATGTAGGGGCGCGCAGTGCGCGCCCGCGGGCGGACAATGTCCGCCCCTACATGGTACAGGCGGAGCGTGGACGTGAAAAGAGGAGCATTTTATGGACAACATCAATCTCACCAACAGCGAGTGGTACGTTTTGGACTGCCTGTGGGAGACCTCCCCCATGACGGTGATGGAGCTGGTGGCCGCCCTGGGGGAGCGGCTGGGCTGGGCCAAGAGCACCACCATCACCACCCTGCGGCGGATGGAGGCCAAGGGGCTGGTCCTGTGCACCGTGGAGGGCCGGGCCAGGCACTACACCCCCAACCTACAGCGGGACCAGGCCGTCCGGGGGGAGACCCGCTCCTTCCTGGACAAGGTCTACCGGGGGAGCGTGGGACTGATGGTGTCCGCTCTGGCGGAGGACAGGGCCCTGTCCCGGGCGGAGATTGACGAACTGTATGAAATTTTGCGCAAGGCAGAGGAGGGACAGAGATGAAATTATTGACCGAATGGGCGATTACCTCCAGCGTGCTCATTCTGATCGTGCTGGCGGTGCGGTTTTTGCTCAAAGACCGGCTGTCTGCCCGGCTGCGGTACGCCCTGTGGGGGGTGGTCCTGCTGCGGCTGCTGGTGCCCTTCCAGGTGGAACTGCCCGCCCCGGTTTCCGACGCCGTTCCCCTGCTGGTTTCCAACGCGGTTCCAGCGGTGGAGCGGTGGGAGGAGCCATCCATCCCTGTCTTTCCCCAGGAGGATTTCGCCGCCTTCGGCTTCAGCCGGGCGGATTTCCACCAGATGGAGCCGGGGGAAATCATCCCCACCGACACCAGCATAGGCTACTGGCAGAAATCCCGGGACGGGGAGACCATCACCCGGTATCTGGACCTGTGGTCCCCGGCCCAGATAGTGACTGTCATCTGGAGTACGGGGGCGGGGCTGACGGGAGCGGCCATCCTGCTGTCCAACCTGCGTTTTTCCCTGCGGCTGAAAAAGCGGCGGGAGCCGGTGGTATGGACGGGCGGACAATGTCCGCCCCTACAGGACCTCCCCATCCCCGTCTACACGGCGGCGCATCTGCCCTCCCCCTGCCTGTTCGGGGTGTTCCAGCCCGCCGTCTACCTCACCCCCGGGGCGGCGGAGGACGCGGCCACCCTGCGCCATGTGCTGGCCCACGAGCTGACCCACTACGCCCACCGGGACCACCTCTGGTCCCTGCTGCGGTGCCTGGCCCTGGCCCTCCACTGGTACAACCCCCTGGTGTGGCTGGCGGTGGGGCTGTCCAAGGGGGATGGGGAGCTGGCCTGCGACGAGGGGGCGGTGGCCCGGCTGGGGGAGGAGGAGCGCATCCCCTACGGCCGCACCCTGGTGGACATGGTGGCCGCCCGGTCATTGCGCCCCGGGGACCTGCTGTCCTGCTCCACCGCCATGACGGGCGGGAAGAAGTCGATCACACAGCGGGTGTCCGCCCTGGTGAAAAAGCCCGAGACGGTGAAAGCCGCCTTGTTCGCGGTTGTCGCTGTGATGGCCCTGTCCGCCGTGTTCGTCTTCGCCGGGCGGGGACAGCCGGACACCACCCCAAAGAATTTCCTGGACTATCTGGACAGGACCACCGCTATCCGGTATATCCCGACCGTCTACAGCAGTCACGGCTATCCCGTGCCCATCACCGACGAGGACCTGCTGGCTCAGGCCAAGGAGCGGCTGTCCACCTTCACTTACCTGAGCGAGGATGAGCCCTATCCCGACCTGAGCGGGCTCGGTCCCGCTCAGAATCCCAAAATCGTCCTGACCTGCGGAGAGCAGGAGATGGAATACACCCTTATGTGGCAGAACAACTACACCTATCTGTTCCCGGGAGACCTGTGGGAACAGCAGGAGCAGCTGGTAAAGGAGGAAGGGGAGACCGCCCGGCTGGTGAGCGTCAGCGGGACCATGCGGTCCCAGCCCGGCGACCGGGTATTCTCCGCTGTGTCTGAATTGGCCTTGCTACAGATAGGAAAGACCGAGAAGACCATGATAACCCCCAGCGTCACACCCGAGCTGGAGGAGTTTTTCACTCAACTGGAAGCTGCCCAGTCCATCTCCGTGGGCCAGCCCATGATCTCCAGTGCCAATCCCCCCGGACTGATCTCTGCCCCGACGGCCCTGTCTCAGGCCAGGGAGTTGCTGTGGAGGGCGAGGGCCGTCCCCGTCTATCAGTTGGAGGAAAATGTCTCCCTGGAGGACATTCGAAAGAGCCTCAGCAGCACGGAGGAGCCGCTCCGGCTCACCCAGGAGTACCTGGAGAATATGCTCTTTCTGAGCGGATGCTCCATCCTTCTCTATCCCGGCCCGGAGCCCACTCCCGACGCGGAATACCGCTATTTTCTGTCCCGGGACAGGAACGGAAACACCAGTATGCTGCTCCAATGGGACGCAGAGCTGGAGGAGGAGCCCATCAAGCTGCTGGCCACCTTCTCCGAGGACGTGTACAGCCAGCTGGCCGAGCTGGCCTGGGCCTCGGATAACGTCCCGCCAATCCGCCGCGAGTCCTTTCTGGAGCAGACCGAGGGGGCGGTCTCCATCCAGGTCCAGACGGGAGATGGCGAGCTGACCGCCATCACCGACCCCCGGCGGCTGGAGGAGGCCCGGGCCGCCCTGCTGTCGCTGGCCCCTCTCCCCGACGACGTGAACATTCTCACCAGCGCCAGTGAGGAAGAACTGCGGCGTGCGGTGGGCGGCGGCTTCTACGCCATTACGCTCACCGACGAGGCGGGAGGGACGCTCACCTACTACATCAACCGCCGCCCCATGAGCAACGCCGACTATCTCGTCTTGCCCATATCAGAATATCCGGCGGAAGACACTCAGAAGATAGCGAGTTTCTGCCGGGTGGGGGTTCTCCCCGGAGAGGCGAACTACAACCTGTTTCTGGCCACCCTTCCCGACAACGTATACAACCAGCGGGCCGAGCCGGCCCGGGACGAGGAACCGGATCGGGTTCACACGGCCACCGGCAACTAAAGCGCATTCCCCCGGCGGATTGAATCCGCCGGGGGTTTTGTCACTTTTGCGCACGGAAAGGGCCGTTAAATTCCCGCTTTTCTTCTCTTTTGCCCTGTTAAAAAGCCGTTAATTCCGTTGTCTTTCCGACAAAAAATCAGTATCATAGGATAGCAAAAAAGGCTCCCTCTTTGAGGGAGCTGTCAGCCCAAAGGGCTGACTGAGGGAGTTTTCTGTTGACGGACTCCCTCCGTCGCGGCTTCGCCGCGCCACCTCCCTCGGAGAGGGAGGCTTTTGAGAAAGGCAAGGTTATTTTTATGAGTCTGCGCGTCGGCATTGATATCGGCTCCACCACGGTGAAGGTGGTGGTCCTCAGCGAACAGGATAAGCTGCTGTTCCGCTCCTACGAACGGCACTTCTCCAAAACCCGGGAGCGGGCCCTGGAGACGCTGAACTCCATCCGGGACCTGCTGGCCGGGCAGGACATTAAAGTGACCATCACCGGCTCCGCCGGGCTGGGGGTGGCCGACGCCGCCGGCATCGACTTTGTCCAAGAGGTCTACGCCACCGCCGCCGCCGTGAACACCTACATCCCCGACACCGACGCGGTGATTGAGCTGGGGGGCGAGGACGCCAAGATCATCTTTTTCGGCGGCGCCCTGGAGGAGCGGATGAACGGCTCCTGCGCCGGGGGCACCGGGGCCTTTATCGACCAGATGGCCACCCTGATGAATGTGTCCGTCAACGAATTGGACGAACTGTCCCTGAAGCACGAGAAGATTTACCCCATCGCCTCCCGGTGCGGCGTGTTCGCCAAGAGCGATATCCAGCCCATCCTGAACCAGGGCGGGCGGAAGGAGGACGTGGCCGCCTCCATCTTCCAGGCGGTGGTGGACCAGACGGTGGCCGGTCTCACCCAGGGCCGGGAGCTGAAGGGGAAAATCGTCTTTCTGGGCGGGCCGCTCCACTTCCTCATGGGCCTGCGGCAGCGGTTTGTGGAAACCCTGAAGCTGGACGGCGACCACGCCGTTTTCCCCGAGGACGGCGACTGCTTCGCCGCCATGGGGGCCGCCCTGTGCGCCACCGACTATGCGCCCGTCCCCTTTGAGGCGGTGATGAAAAAGCTGGAGGACAGCGCCAACACCGCCACGGTGGTGGACACCATGCCGCCCCTGTTCACCGGCCGGGAGGAGTATGAGGCCTTTCTGGAGCGGCACAACAGCGCCGCGGGCCTGTCCGTCCTGCCCATGGACGGGTACAGGGGGGACGCCTACCTGGGCATCGACGCCGGGTCCACCACCACCAAAATTGTATTGATTGCCCCGGACGGCAGCCTGCTGTATCAATATTACCACTCCAACCAGGGCAACCCGGTGGCCATCGTGCTGGAGCAGCTGCGGGAGATTTACCGGCAGTGCGGCGGCCGCATTGTGATAAAGGGCGCGGCCGTCACCGGCTACGGCGAGGACCTGATTAAAAACGCCTTCAACTGCGACCTGGGACTGGTGGAGACCATGGCCCACTACAAGGCCGCCGCCCACTTCCAGCCCGATGTAGACTTTATCATCGACATCGGCGGTCAGGACATGAAGTGCTTCAAGATACGCAACGGCGCGGTGGACTCCATCATGCTCAACGAGGCCTGTTCCTCGGGCTGCGGGTCTTTCATCGAGACCTTCGCCAGGGCCCTGGGCTACGGCATCGCTGACTTCGCCAAACTGGGCCTGTTCACCCAGAAGCCGGTGAATTTGGGCTCCCGGTGCACCGTGTTTATGAACTCCAGCGTGAAGCAGGCCCAGAAGGACGGGGCCAGCGTGGAGGATATCTCCGCCGGACTGTCCATCTCCATTGTGAAGAACGCCATCTATAAGGTGATTCGGGCCGCCTCCGCCGACGATTTGGGAAAACACATCGTGGTTCAGGGGGGCACCTTCTACAACGACGCGGTCCTCCGGGCCTTCGAGCAGGAGATCGGCCGGGAGGTCACCCGCCCCACCATCGCGGGCAGCATGGGGGCCTTCGGGGCCGCCCTGGCCGCCCGGGACCTGGGGCTGGAGCGGTCCGCCCTGCTGTCCCCTTCGGCCCTGGAGACCTTCACCCACACCGCCAAGCCCGCCACCTGCGGGCTGTGCACCAACCACTGTTCCCTCACGGTGAACTCCTTCGACGGCGGGCGGCGGTTTGTCTCAGGCAACCGGTGTTCCCGCCCCCTGGGGGAGGAGCCCAGCCGCCTGCCCGACCTGATGCGGTACAAATATGCCAAGCTCCGGGCCCTGCACGGAACGGGGAGCGGAGACGGCTCCCGGGGCAAAATCGGCATCCCCTTCGGGCTAAATATGTACGAAAACCTGCCCTTCTGGTTTGAGCTGTTCACTCACCTGAATTTTGAGGTGGTCCTCTCCCCCGAGTCCTCCCGGAAGCTTTACTTAAAGGGCCAGCGCACCATCCCGTCGGACACGGTGTGTTACCCCGCCAAGCTCCTCCACGGCCACGTGGAGGCCCTGGTGGAGGCGGGGGTGGACGCCATCTTTTACCCCTGCATGCCCTACAACTTCGACGAGGGGGCGGGAGACAACAACTACAACTGCCCCGTGGTGGCCTACTACCCCGAGCTGCTGGCCGCCAATGTGCCCGATTTGAAGCGGACCCGCTATCTCTACCCCTACTTCGGCCTCCACCGCCCCAAGGATATGGAGCGCAAGGCCGGGGAGTGGTTTTTCAACGAGTTCCACATCCCCAAACGGGAGACGGCGGCGGCAGTACGCTCGGCCTACATCGCCTACAGCGCCTATAAAAACGACCTGCGCAACACCGGCCGCACCTACATCGACAGCGCCCGGGCAGAGGGCCGGCCCATCCTGGTGGTGGCCGGACGACCCTACCACATGGACCCGGAGATTAACCACGGCATCAATGATCTGATTACCTCCTACGGCTTCATGCTGGTCACCGAGGATGCGGTGGCCTATCTGGAGGACAAGGCTCCCCGCCACGTCCTCAACCAGTGGACCTACCACGCCCGGATGTACAACGCCGCCCGGTATGTCTGCACCCAGCCGGACATGGAGGTCATCCAGCTGGTCTCCTTCGGCTGCGGCATCGACGCCATCACCGGCGACGAGATGCGCTCCATCCTGGAGGAGGGCGGCAAGCTGTACACCCAACTGAAAATCGACGATATCAGCAACCTGGGGGCTGTAAAAATTCGCATCCGCTCCCTGATGGCCGCCATTGAGGCGCGGAAGGAATCGTAAATCCCTGTGTAGGGGCGCACATTGTGCGCCCGCCATTCCCAAAACGCTCCGTTAAATGCGGGCGGACAATGTCCGCCCCTACCCAATCGCCGTGCGCCCACAACGCGTAGGGCGCGACGACCCCGGCGCGCCGCTTTCCCAACATCGCGCCCCTTCAACGAACGGCGGGCCGAATCGTCCCGCCCTACAAACCATCCACCGTCACACCGGAAAGGAGTTCCCACCATGGCAAAACTGGTCTATGACAACACCGGACGCCTGCTGTTCACCAAAGAGATGAAGGAGGAGTACACCCTCCTCATGCCTCAGATGCTGCCCGTCCACTTCGGCATGATGAAGAAGCTGCTGGAGTGCGAGGGCTACAAGGTGGACATGCTCACCACCAACCACAGAGGGATTGTGGACGAGGGTCTCAAATACGTCCACAACGACACCTGCTACCCCGCCCTGCTGGTGATTGGCCAGCTCATCGACGCGGTGAAGCACGGGGGCTACGACCCCCACAAGGTGGGCCTGCTCATCACCCAGACCGGGGGCGGCTGCCGGGCCTCCAACTACATCCACCTCCTGCGCAAGGCCCTGGAGAAGGCAGACATGGCCTATATCCCGGTGGTGTCGGTGAACCTGTCCGGGCTGGAGAAAAACCCCGGCTTCTCCCTCTCCCTTCCCTTCGTCCGCAAAGCGGTGTACGCCATGATGTACGGCGATATCATCGTCAACGTGGCCAACCAGGTGCGGCCCTACGAGGTGGAGACCGGGGCCTCCGACGCTATGATTGACACATGGTCCCAGCGGCTGGTGGACGGCTTCCAGGCTGGGAAGGGCATGAGCCGCAGGCAGATGCGCTCCAACTTTGACGCCATCTGCGCCGACTTTGCCGCTATCCCCGTGGCAGGGGACCCCAAGATCCGGGTGGGCGTTGTGGGGGAAATTTATGTGAAATTCGCCCCTCTGGGCAACAACAACCTGGAAAAATTCCTCCTCTCCGAGGGGGTGGAACCCGTCGTCCCCGGGCTCACCGACTTTATCATCTTCAAAATCTACAACCGGGTGGCCGATGTGGAGCTCTACGGCGGCAAGTGGATCAAGAAGGCGGGCTGCACCCTCTTTATGCGGTATATCGAAGCCTGCCAGCAGGACATGATCGCCGCCCTGGAGCAGTCGGGCCGCTTCCGGGCGCCCGGCACCTTCCAGGACCTGCACAGGCTGGTCCAGGGCTACCTGGGGGACGGCAACAAGATGGGGGAGGGCTGGCTGCTCACCGCCGAGATGCTGGAGCTGATCCACTCGGGCACCAACAACATCGTCTGCACCCAGCCCTTCGGCTGCCTGCCCAACCACATTGTGGGCAAGGGGATGATCCGCAAGCTGAAGGACGAGTACCCCTACAGCAACGTGGTGGCCATCGACTACGACCCCGGCGCCACCCGCATCAACCAGGAGAACCGCATTAAGCTGATGCTGGCCAACGCCAGGGGCCTTACCCAGCAGGAGCCCGCCCGGCCCCGTCCGGAGCCCCAGGTGGAGCGGGAGCCCCAGCTGGCCCACGCCAATATTTAAGGAGGTAATCTATGGAATCCATGCACACGTCAAATCCAGACAACGCCCCCGCCGGAACCTATCTGATCTTTGACAATTACCCCTTTAAGCTGGCTGTCATCCAGCAACTGATGTATGAGGCCGACCTGCTGGGCAGCAAATACTACGGCGGCGACCAGTATTTTGAGGCCTACGGCGACGTCTCCGACGTCTCGGAGCGGGTATCCATCGACCGGCTGCTGCCCTATATCGAGCAGGGAAACCACTTTTTTGAGTCGCTGAACATCCCCCGCGCCCTGGCCGACAAGGTCACCAAGCTCTATGTGGGGGAGGAGCTGGATGTGTACTACCACATCAACCCCCAGTGGCTGGACTTTGAGGAGTATTTCGACGACGGCGCGGACTTCGATATTCTCGCCATCAGCGAGCGGGAGCTGAAGCAGTTCCCCAACCTGAAGTCCATCGTCTTCAACATGTACCACACCCCTCCCGACGCGCTGATTACCCAGCTGGAGGAGTCGGGCATCGAGGTGGGGCTCTTTGCGTGACCTGCCGGACCCGCCCTGGGTTTGACAAAAAGGGCACTTTGTGCTAATATTCATCCTCAGCTGGAATTTGTGCTGCAAATCTGGTTGAGGAGGATATTATGAACATCGAATACATCAAAGACAACGGAATGGATATTGCGGTCGTTTCCAGCGACGGGAAGGTAATTGTTGACACACAGTCCGCCCTGGACCTGGCCATGACGGTAAAATATGAAGCCGGCACGGCCAATCTCGTGCTGGACAAGCGCCTGATCTGTGAGGACTTTTTCATCCTCAGCACCGGCGTGGCGGGGGAAATCCTGCAAAAGTTTGTCAACTACCACGTGCGGGCCGCCATTTACGGCGACTATTCCCATTACACCAGCAAACCCTTAAAGGACTTTATCTACGAGTCCAATCAGGGGAAAAATTTCTTTTTCGTGGCCACCAAAGAGGAGGCCATCCAAAAACTGACGCAGACACAATGAAATCACGGGGTACAGATTCCAGTAAAATTAGGAGCCGTCCACAATGGACGGCTCCTGTTCTTTTACACCAACCGCACCTTTACCTGGTCCCCCTGGGCGGAGACGCACAGGGTGTCCCCCTTTTTCAGCTGTCCGGTCAGCATCAGGTCGGCGGCGGGGTCCTCCACCAGGTTGGCGATGGCCCGGCGGAGGGGACGGGCGCCGTACTCCCGGCTGCTGCCCTTGCCGGCCAGAAGGGACACCGCCGCCTCCTCCACCGCCATATTGATGCCCAGCTTGTCCAGCCGCTTCCGGGTCTCGGAGAGGAGCTGGCGGGTGATGGCGTTGAGGGTCTCGCCGCTGAGGGGGTGGAAGACCAGGGTGGCGTCCAGGCGGTTGAGGAACTCCGGGGCGAAGGTGTTCCCCGCGTCGGACAGCACCGCCCGCTCCAGCTCCTCCCGCTCCGCCTCGCCCCCGGCGGCAAAGCCCAGCCGCTTCCCCTTGGCAAACCGCTGGGCCCCCAGGTTGGAGGTCATCACCAGCACCGCATTGCGGAAGTCGGTCTTCCGGCCCTGGGCGTCAGTGAGCACCCCCTCCTCCATCACCTGGAGGAGCAGGGACCAGATGTCGTGGTGGGCCTTCTCCAGCTCGTCCAGCAGCACCACCGACCAGGGCTTTCGCCGCACTCGCTCGGTGAGCTGGCCCCCCTCCTCGTGGCCCACATAGCCCGGCGGGGAGCCGATGAGCCGGGATACGGTGTGCCCCTCCATATACTCCGACATATCGAAGCGCAGCAGGGCCTCCTCGCTGCCAAAGAGGGCCCGGGCCAGAGACCGGCACAGCTGGGTCTTGCCCACCCCGCTGGGGCCCAGCAGCAGGAAGCAGCCCACCGGGCGGCGGGGGTCCTTCAGCCCCAGCCGGCCCCGGCGGATGGCGCGGACCACTGTCTCCACCGCCCTGTCCTGGCCCAGGATGTGGCGGCGGAGGGCCTGGTCCAGGCCGGCCAGGGCTTTTTTGTCCGCTTCGTCCGGGTCTGTGACGGGCACCCCGGTCCACTGGGAGAGCACCGCCTGGATGTGGTGGGACTCCACGGCAAACTGTCCCTGGCCCGACTGCCACCGCTGCCGCTCCCCCTCCAGCTCCCGGCGGAAGTCCCGCTCCACGTTGCGCAGGATGGCCGCCTGCTCGAAGTCCTGGCGGCGCACCGCGTCGGCCAGCTGGCGGCTGGCCTGGGACACCCGGCCCTCCAGCCGCTGGAGCTCGGGAGGCAGCGCCTTGCCCGACAGCCGGGCCTGGGCCGCCGCCTCGTCCACCAGGTCGATGGCCTTATCGGGCAGGAACCGCTGGGGCAGGTAGCGGCAGGACAGGTCCACCGCCGCCTCCAGGGCGCTGTCGGAGATAATCAGGTGGTGGTGGGCCTCATACCGGCCCCGGAGGCCCTGCAAAATTTCCAGCGTCTCCGCCCGGGTGGGCTCCTTCACGGTGATGGGCTGAAAGCGGCGCTCCAGGGCGGCGTCCTTCTCAATATATTTCCGGTACTCGTCGATGGTGGTGGCCCCGATCACTTGCAGCTCCCCCCGGGAAAGGGCGGGCTTGAGGATGTTGGCGGCGTCGATGGCCCCCTCGGCGCTGCCCGCCCCCACGATGGTGTGGAGCTCGTCGATGAAGAGGATGATGTTCCCCGCCCGGCGGACCTCCTGAAGGACGTGCTTCAGCTTCTCCTCAAACTCCCCCCGGTATTTGGTGCCCGCCACCATGGCGGACAGGTCCAGGGCGTACACCCGCTTGCCCAGCAGGTGCTGGGGGGCGGCGCCGTCGGCAATGGCGGCGGCCAGGCCCTCCACCACGGCAGTCTTGCCCACACCGGGCTCACCGATGAGGGCGGGGTTGTTCTTGGTGCGGCGGGAGAGGATCTGAATCACCCGCCCCAGCTCCTCCTTCCGGCCGATGACCGGGTCCAGCCGGCCCTCGGCGGCCATACGGGTCAGGTCCCGGGCGCACTGGTCCAGCTGGCGGGTGTCGCCGCTGGGTCGGGGCTCGGGCTCCCGGGGGCGGGGCTTGGGGGCGGGGGCCTCCTCCCCGCCCAGGGAGGCGGACACCGAGCGGTACAGCCCCTCCCCGTCCACCCCGCAGTGGGCCAGCAGCCGGGAAGCCCCGTTGCCCTTGGCCCGCAGCAGGCCCAGCAGCAGGTGCTCGGAGTTCACCGCGTGCTGGCCCAGGCGGCGGCTCTCCTCCACCGCACCCTGGATGGCCATGCAGCAGTTAGGGGTGAGGCCCTGAAAGCTGGACTGGGCGGGCACCCCCGTGCCCACCCGCTGGGCGATGGCGGAGCGCAGGGCCTGGCTGTCCGCCCCCGCCCGGCGCAGGGCCATAGCCGCCGGGCTGAACTCCTGACCGGCCAGCCCCAGGAGCAGGTGCTCGCTGCCCACATAGCTGTGACCCAGCCGGGCGGCGTTCTGCTGGGCCAGGCGTATGGCCCCCAGGGCGGTGGATGTGAATTGGCTGTCTGCCATGGTAGCATCACCTCAGAATCAAATCTGCTACCATCATGCCCGATTTTTTGCCGGTTTAGACACAGCCGCCCCGCCGGGCCGGGGAACGTCCGCCGGACAGGTACAGGTATCCCCGGAGGACGCATCGGGATACGTCTCTGCAAAAAATTCGAAGCTCCAAAAATTAAGCATTGCTTTTTTGAAAAAATGTGCTAGAATAGAGAGTACCATTTTAATGGAGGTGTACATATCATGGCCTATGTTATTAGTGACGCTTGCATCAGCTGCGGTTCCTGCACTGAGGGCTGCCCCGTGGGCGCTATCGCTCAGGGCGACGACCACTACGTCATCGACGCCGGCGCCTGCATCGATTGCGGCTCCTGCGCTGGTACCTGCCCCATGGGCGCTATCTCCCAGGGCTAATGACCAAAAAAACAGCGCCGGTAATCCCGGCGCTGTTTTTTTATGGGTTTGTTCAATGCACTGCGGATAGGGATGCGTAAAAAGCCTTCCCCCTTAAAGGGGGAAGGTGGCACGGCCGGAGGCCGTGACGGATGAGGGTGCGGCGAGGTTATCGCCCCTTATCGAAAGGACAGCTTGCCCGCCCCGCCCCCTCATCCGCCCCCTGCGGGGGCACCTTCCCCCCGGAGGGTGGAAGGCTTGCCCTGTGGGGGACGGGGGTTTTATTCGTCTGTGCTTTGAAACAGGCTCTCAATGGATACCCCAAGGACCTCCGCAAGCCCATAGAGCTCGATATCAGTTACAGTCCTCTGCTTATCTTCGATTCTTGAGATGGAGCCACGGCAAATATAAATTGCCAGCGTTTCCAGTTTGTCCGACAACGCCTGCTGGCTTAGCTTTCTCTTGATTCGGAGCTCCTTCACCCGGCCTCCTACCATATTCATGGCTTTTCCATCTATAATTCTTGCCATAATTTATTCCCCTTTGTCTTGACACGAGACAAAACTTAGGGTAAACTATGTCCAAGACGAACTTGTCCTATGACAGGACAAACCAGAAATTTAACATCTCAATATATGGAGACAGTCTATGAAAAATGATCCAATTCCCTTTTCCCCTTGGAACCTGACCGAGCCCCCCATGCGCTGGAACCTCGATGATGGGCTGATAAACGGGGTCATTGCGGCGGCGGTGTGGTCAGTGGGGCAGCGCCCAGGGGTATGGGGCAAGATGATGACAGCACTGGACAGAGGCGTCCGAAAAACGGAGGAGGACACCCTTGACGCCTTTTTCTTTCAGGCAATGGTGGACCGTCTTCTGGAGGAATTTCATATGCTGTACCCCGATTAAAGCAGCGCCGGAGCATCGGCGCTGTTTTTTGCATCATCTTATCTAGTTTTTAAAATTATATTTGGTCATATTTTATATTGATAAACCTGCAACTTTCGGATATACTGTATTTAGAAGAATCGAAGCCCCGTCCCCCCCGGAAAGGAGTGTGTCCCATGCGTACCAATACATTAACCGCCAGCAGCCTGCCCGCCGCCTCTGTGGGAGCCGTCCGGCCCTGCCGCCAAGCGGAGGTCCGGGACCCCTACGACGGCCTGCGCCCTTGGTCGGCCATCACCCACGGCGCAGGCGCGGTACTGGCCGCGCTGGGCACCGCCGTTCTGCTGATCCGGTCGGCCCTGCTGGGCAAGTGGCTGCTGTTTGGGCTGTTTGCCGTCTACGGCCTGTCCATGATCTGCCTGTACACCGCCAGCACCCTCTACCACTGTCTCAACGTCTCCGTCCCCGGGCGGCTGGCCCTGCGGAAATACGACCACTGCTCCATCTACCTCCTTATCGCCGGCAGCTATACCCCCCTGTGCCTCACTGTCCTACGGGAGGCAGGCGGCATCCCGCTGGTGATTGCCGTGTGGACCCTGGCCATCGCCGGGACGGTGCTCACCATCGCCAGGCTGGCCATCCCCCGGTGGCTCACCAGCGCCATCTACCTGTTCATGGGCTGGCTGGCCATCTTCGCCATCGTGCCCATCTACCGCGCCCTGCCCCCGGCGGGCTTCTTCTGGCTGCTGACGGGCGGACTGCTGTACACCGTGGGCGGCGTGCTCTACGCCGTGAAGTGGCCGGGCCGGGACAATCCCCGCTTCGGCTGCCACGAGATTTTTCACCTGTTCATCCTGCTGGGCAGCGTTGCCCACTTTGTCATGATGTACCGGGTGGTGCTTTGGCTGTAAAAACGCTCACGCCCGTCTCGTGAATTCGGAAAAGCTCTGGAAATACCGGCCGGTACGTCCTGTAGGGCAGGGGTTCTACCCCTGCCTATCCCCGTAAGGGGATAAAAGGCAAGGGCAGAGCCCTTGCCCTACATGCGGCAGGTATCCTGAATTTATGAGATGACCGTAAAAACCGCTCTGTCTCCCTTGACAAAGCGGCTGGAATCGGTATAATAAAAACAGAAGGGCGCCTGTTATTTTGACGGTTGGCCCATCACTTTCAACTAACTAAAGTTGACCGCTTGGGTGCCAGCCGAGCGGTCAACACGCTTTTGGTACGGTGAGGAGCATTACCAAAATGGTAATGGCTGCACACACCACGAAACGCCAGACTTTCGTCCAGCGACCGTTTCCCATCCGCATCACCTCCCCCCAATTTTGGTTTTGCACAGGGGTTCTAACGGTGAGCCAACCGCCTTATGTAACAGGCGCGCCTTCGGCCTCTCCAGTTGAGAGGCGAAATAATTATAACATGGCGGGGCTTTTTCTGTCAAACCCCTTGCCAAGCGCGAAAAAATAGGGTAAAATAAGTCAGCTAAGCATATCTTATAGTTTATGTAATGGAGGATGATTCCTATGCCTATGATTTCTGCCAGCGATTTCCGCAACGGCGTAACCTTCGAGATGGACGGCAAGGTTATGCAGGTGGTCGAGTTCCAGCACGTCAAGCCCGGTAAGGGCGCGGCCTTTGTCCGCACCAAGATGAAGAACGTCATCACCGGCGGCGTGACCGAGACCTCCTTCAACCCCACCGCCAAGTTCGAGCAGGCCTTCGTGGAGCGCAAGGACATGGACTACAGCTACAGCGACGGCGACCTGTACTACTTTATGGACCCCGAGACCTTCGACATGATCCCCATCGGCAAGGACCTTCTCGGCGACAGCTTCAAGTTCGTCAAGGAGAACATGACCTGCAAGGTGATGTCCTACAAGGGCAGCGTATTCGGTGTGGAGCCCCCCAACTTCGTGGAGCTGGAGGTCACCGAGACCGACCCCGGCTTTGCCGGCAACACCGCCACCAATAACGTGCTCAAGCCCGCCACCCTGGAGACCGGCGCCGAGATTAAGGTTCCCCTGTTCGTCAACCCCGGCGACAAGATCAAGATCGACACCCGCACCGGCGAGTATCTGGAGCGCTGCAAGGCCTGATTTTCCGCCATTTCGTAGGGGCGGATATCATCCGCCCGTCACATTTGCAATGCTGTATCCGGGCGGCTGATAGCCGCCCCTACAGGATTGTCTTTAAAATAAGGAGTAACATTATGACTATTTCCGAGAAAGTCGCCTATCTGAAGGGCCTGGCCGAGGGGCTGGACCTGGACACCACCAAGTCCAAGGAGGGCAAGCTCATCTCCGTGATGATCGGCATTATGGAGGAGCTGGCCATGTCCGTGGAGGACCTGGAGGAGAACGCCCTCAACCTGGGCGAGGAGATCGACGTGCTGTCCGACGACCTGGCCGACGTGGAGGAGGTCGTTTTCGACGAGGACGACGACGCTGAAGATTACGACGACGACTGGTTTGAGGTGGAGTGCCCCACCTGCGGAGCCGACATCCTGGTGGATGACGACGCCCTGGTGGACGGCGAGGTGGAGTGCCCCTCCTGCGGCACCCGCTACGCCATGGAGCTCACCGACGACGAGGAGGAGGACGAGGACGGCGACAGCGAGGAGCCGGAGGCGTAAATCCTGTTATATTCCGGGCGGCCGTTTGGCCGCCCTTTTTTAAATTTTTTTCCGCTCCCGGAAACTTTTTCCCAAAAGATTCGTCTATAAGGAATAGAAGCCTGAATGGGAAAGGAGAATCATTATGAAGCAAATCCTCTCATTCGCCCTGGCCTGTGTGCTGCTGGCCGGCTGTGCCGGCCCGGGCGTGACGTCTCAAAACGGAGAAGGTACCAATACCAGTGGAGGGAAGGAGGCTGCTCCTATGCGCTACACCCTGTCTGAGCCCGTCTACCCGGAATTTCCCCAGCAGCCCCGGATGCCGGACGAGGGTGACCAGGAGGCACTGCAAGCCTATCTGGACGCACTTGGCCAGTATCACGACGCCCTGGCGGCCCTCCGGGGGGACAACCCCGGCCTCACCGAGGAGCACTGGAAGGTGCTGAACGGCTTCGCTGCCAAAAGCGTCCCCCTGGTCCTGACGGAGCACACGGAGGAAAACGCCATTTACTCCCCCCTGTCCCTGTGGTCGGCCCTGGCCATGCTGGCCCAGTGCGCCGGCGGAGACAGCCGCCGACAGGTGCTGGACGCCATCGGCGCGGAGGATACGGCCGCCCTCCAGAACCAGGTGGAGCACATCTGGCGGGCGCTGTACACCGACGACGGGATAAGCTCCCTGATTCTGGCCAACTCCGTCTGGCTCAACAGCAATATGCAGGGGACCTACATCCAGGACACACTGGACACCCTGGCCCAAAAATACTACGCCGGGGCCTACTCCGTCCCCATGGGGACAGGTGAAGCCGACACCGCCGTCACCCAGTGGGTGAATGAGCAGACCAAGGGCCTGATCGGCTCCGACGCCCCGGTGGTCCAGACCGACACGCTGACCCTGGCCCTGCTGGTGTCCTCCCTGTACTATAAAGCCGCCTGGCAGAACGAGTTTATGCCTGAGCGGACGGAGATCGACACCTTCACCGACGCCGCCGGGCAGGAGACAAAAGTGGACTTTATGCACCGGACGGAGGACGCCAACTTTATCCGGCGGGAGGGCTATCAGGCCGCCAAGCTGTCCACCCACCTGGGGGAGATGGTCTTTGTGCTGCCCGACGAGGGGGTGTCCCCCACGTCCCTGCTGAAAGAACCGGACTTCCTCTCCCGGCTGGAGTTCTACGGGGACGCTTGCACCTGGGGCGAGGTCCAGTGGTCGGTGCCCAAGTTTGACGTGAATTCCGACCTGGACCTGCTGGAGACCCTGGCCGCCCTGGGCATCACCGACCTGACCGACCCGGACAGGGCAGACCTGTCCACCCTCACCGACCTGGATGCTTTCCTGTCCGACGCCAAGCAGCTGGCCCGGGTGAAGGTGGACGAGGAGGGGGTGGAGGCCGCCGCCGTCACCATGCTTCATGTCAAGAACTTCAACCTCCCGCCCCAGCCCACCGAGGTGTGCGTCATGGACCTGGACCGGCCCTTCCTGTTCGTCATTCGGACTGAGGACGTGCCCCTGTTCGTGGGGATTGTGAATCAGGTGTAGGCCCGCACGGTATGATTGACATGCTCCCTCTATAAGAGACAGTGAAAAGATAGAACTGTCATTATGGAGGGAGCATATGTTATGTCTGAGAAATCAA
>ERZ808037.266-NODE-266-length-55376-cov-13.197797_pt1 | contig 55376 bp, 40 predicted proteins | sample MGYA00380190_ERZ808037 | MGnify/ENA primary metagenome ERZ808037 (study PRJEB31490, sample SAMN06133399) | mouse gut metagenome | isolation source: J9 | host: mice | place: China: Chengdu | collected 2015-05 ... | reverse complement strand
ATTGCCAAAAGAATCGGCAACTTTTTCAAGCTGCCGATTCAACTTTTTTCAGGGCATTCTTATCCCGAACTCGCGTTAATAAAAAAGTAAGCCCAACTTCTTCCATTCAAGAAGTTGGACTCGACTTTTTATAGTTTAGCGGACAGTAATATTTTACTATATTGCGTTATATGGCGCGCTCTGCCGCTTAACCTTTGTTTAAGCGTGTGTGTCGGCTCTTAATGGGATGTTTATAAATGGTTTGCTTTTTGGCTTGCGGCCGACAGAAAAAAGCGTGTTTTTCTCCGGGAATCTTGCAGGAGCCCATTTGTCCGGGCTTACTCGCCGAGGGCGTTTTTTGCGTTGCGGTGGAGCTGGGTGAGTTTGGCTCGCCGGATTGCGCTTCCGCGGAAGAGGGTTCTGTAGCTCTCGGGGGTGAGTTGTGTCAGGTCTTCGGGGCTCGTGAGAGAGTAGAGGGCCGGACGCGGGGCGAATTCTTCGATATATGGGCCGGTGTATTGACCGGAATTCCAGGGGCAGGCGTCCTGACAGATGTCGCATCCGTAGACGCGGCGCTCGCGCAGGCGGATGCCGTCGGGAAGGGTCTCGTCGCGGTTCTCGATTGTGTTGTAGGAATAGCACCTGCGGGCGTCGAGGGGCGAGCCGTCGGGCCGGATTGCCCGGCCGGGACAGGCGCGGACGCATCTGTCGCAGTCGGCGCAGGGATGCGGGGAGCAGACTGCAGGTCTGTCGGGCTCGAGTGGGGCGTCCGTCAGAATTTCGGCGAGAAACACCCTGGAACCGGCGCCATGGGCCGGGACCGTCAGCATGGAGTTGCGTCCTATGAATCCGAGTCCGGCACGGACGGCCCAGAAGCGCTCGTGGAGTGGAGCCGTGTCGACGCAAACGCGCGTCGAGGCCCCGGGAAACAGCTGAGTGATAAGTTTGCAGACGGGAGCGAGGCGTCGGCGAAGAACCTCGTGGTAGTCTTCTCCGAGGGCATAGTCGGCGAAAAGGGGATGACGCCGCATTCCCGGCGGCAGGCGGTAGCTCCAGGCCGTGGAGAGAATGCTTCGGGCGCCGGGAAGGAGTGTTGCGGGGTTCGGGCGTAGCTCGGTGTATTTTTCAAGATAGGCCATGGAGCCATGGCGGCCATCGGCTATCCACTCTGCGTAAAACTCCCGGGAAGGCTCTCCGAGGTCGGCGACGGCGGCTATTCCGGCCGCGCAGGCCCCGGCCCGGAGCGCGGCGGCGCGCACGGCCTCACTCGGGGAGTGCTTCGAATTCATAGCCTTGTTCCTTCAGCCATTCTATGGCGCGGGGGAGGGCCCAGCGCATTCGCGGAGAGGCCTTGATGGAGTCGTGGAAGACGATGATGGACCCGTTGCGGGCATAGCGCCGCACGTTGTCGAGGACCTGTTGAGGAGTCTGTTTTTTTGAATAGTCGCGCGTGACTAGGTCGTACATTATCAGGTTGTACTTCTCGCGGATTGCGTGGCTCTGCTTCCAGCGCAGGAGCCCGTGGGGCGGACGGAAAAGGGTGGTGTTGATATAGCCCTGAGCCTCCTCGACGTCGGCGAGATAGTGTGAGGCGAGAGTCTTCATGCCTTGCAGGTGATGCATGGTGTGGTTCCCGACGCTGTGGCCCCGGCGCCGGACCTCGGCGAGGAGCTCGGGGTGACGCCGCACGTTGTCGCCGACCATGAAGAATGTGGCTTTGATGCCGTAGCGGTCCAGTACGTCGAGGACCCAGGGGGTTTCTTCAGGAATCGGGCCGTCGTCGAAGGTGAGATAGACAGTCTTCCCGGGGGCCGGGCGCTTGATGCGCCAGATACCCTCCGGGAAGAGAAGTCGGTAAAGCAGCGGGGGCCGCGCTATGGGGTTGTCGAACATTATTTGTTGATTACCGTGAGCCAGGTCTGGGGCGTGAGTCGTCCGGCCTTCATCACGGAGTCCGTGAGGGCCATGGGGGCCACGCCGTAACGCTCGTGGAGCCGGAGAAGACCGATGCAGCGCTGGACGATTTCGGCCTCGCTGCCCGAGAAAGCTTCGGACTGTCCCTGAAGCTCGTCGGCGGAGATGCCTCCGGCGTAGATTACGGGCGCGATGCGGAGATAGTCGTCGAGCGACAGGCTGTGTACGAAGGCGCGGGCCTCGACGTCATCCGCGGGAATCTTCGAGAGCAGGGCCACAGCGTTGCTGAGGCCGATGGAGGCGCTCAGGTACTGGAGGGCATACGTCTCGGCGCGTCCGAGCGTGGAGAATTCGCGGGGCGTGAGGGTGGAGGCGTACTTCACCAGCTGTGCGTTGCGCAGGTTTTCCGTGTCCAGCAGGGCCTTGGCGTGGGCGAGGTCTTCGGAGCGGCCTTCGGCCATGTAGAGGTCGATGTAGCTTTGGGCAAGGTAGATGGCCGAGAGTCCGTCGTAAGGCATAGCGCGGACCGGAAGCTTTGTCTCCATCAGCTCGAGGAGTATGCGGGCCATGTCGCGCTGGGTCTGAGGCTCGCTGAAGCCGGCCTTGACAGCCGCTTCTTTGGCAGCTGCCGAAGCGGGAACATCGGCGCCTCCGGCCATCAGGCTCTCGGCGGTCGTGTAGATGGACGTCCGCACCGAGGAAACCATCCTGCGCACTGTCTCGTCGAGGTAGAGTTTTTCAGAATCGGGGGCGTCGAGACCTCCCCAGCGGAACTTGCTGACCATGTTCACGAAGGCCTTGTCGGCCGTCGGGTCGAGGGGCGCGTTCCGGAAAGGCGTGACTTCATATGCAAGACCCGTGGGCGACATGAACGGCGTCATGCCCATGTAGTAGCTTGTGGGTACCGTCGTGGCGAAGTATACGGGCCGGCGCCAGTTGTCGCGCACGGAGCGGTCCACGATGTCCAGCGACAGAGTCTTGCTCTGGCTGAGGCCCGAGGAGGCGCTGAGGTCGACCGTGATGGGCGAGAGGAAGGGCTTGAGGTAGGTGGAGTCGAGCTCCTCCGTCCCCATTGTGTAATGCTTCATTGCCACCTCGGCGTTGACCGGAATGTAGAGGTTCGCCGACTCGAGGTAGGGGGCGCCGAAGCGCTTGGAATCGGAGCGGTAGAGGGCCTGAAGGGCTGAGTCGACAGGCGCGGGAGCGTTGTTGCGCGGGATTACGAAGCTCCAGCCCAGACGCTCGTAGGCGTAGTCCGTGGGCTTGGCCGCCATGGGGACCGGAAGGGCGTCGTAGGAGGGGATGGAGAGCTGGTTGGCGTACCAGTCAGTCGTGAGGTAGGAGAGGTTCACTACGCGGACGTCCGTGCGGTAGCCTTCGACCTCCTGGGCATACCACAGGGGGAAGGTGTCGTTGTCGCCGTTGGTGAAGATGATGCCGCCGGGGTCAACGCTCGACAGATAGTTCATGCCGAAGTCGCGGGTGGTGTAACGGCCTGAACGGTCGTGGTCATCCCATGTCTGCGAAACCATCTGAAGGGGCACGAAGAGGCCGAAGGCCAGGGCCACGGCTGCGGAAGCAATCTTCAGGCCGCGCGAGGGTTCGGCGGCATTGCCGTCCTTGTCCTTGCGGGTGAAAAGGCGGCGCAGGAGCATGGCTGCGGCGGGGACGCCGAGGCCGATCCAGATAGCGAAGGCATAGAAGGAGCCGGCGAAAGCGTAGTCGCGCTCGCGGGGCTGTCCGGGAGTCTGGTTGAGGTAGAGCACGATGGCTATTCCCGTCATGAAGAAGAGGAAGAACACAACCCAGAACTGCTCTATGCCGCGCTGGGGGTTGCCGCAGGAGTTGTGGCGCGACAGGGCTTGCCACAGCAGTCCGAGAAGGCCGAGGAGGAGCGGCAGCATGTAGAACACGTTGTGGCCTTTGTTTCCCTTCCCGAATTCGCCGGGAAGTTCGCTCTGGTCGCCCAGACGAAGGTTGTCAATGAACGGTATGCCTGAAATCCAGTTGCCGAGATGCGGCTCGCCGTTGCCCTGGATGTCGTTCTGGCGCCCGGCGAAGTTCCACATGAAGTAGCGCCAGTACATGTGGTTGAGCTGGTAGTTGATGAAATACCGGAGGTTTACTCCGAAGCCGGGCTTCCACGCCACGGTCTGGTCGACGGGATTGCCGAAGTCATCGCGGGCGGTGATTACGGTCTCGAGGTGGGGGAGGTAGGGCATCACCTCGTTGAGAGGCGCGAAGCCCTGCTGAGCCCACTGGGCGCGCTTGGCCGCCGGAATTTCGTTGATGTCGGGGGTGGTGTAGGCCGCCCAGCCCTTGTAGCCGTTAACGTGGGAATAGCCGTTCTGGGGGTCGATGCTGTAGATGCGGGTGAACAGCATGTCGAGCTCGGGATTGGTCTGGTAGTCGGGACGTTCTACTTCCTGAACGTACTTGTCGGGTTGTGTCGGATCGGTCTTCACGACCTTGGTGTACTGTTTGACGGGCGTCGAGTTTACGCTTCCGCGCTCGTTGCGCAGATAGCCGTCAAGCGGCTGGGTGCGCGGACGGCCGTACTCGTCGACCATCACGTAGAACTGTCCCGACCCTTCGGGGTATTCCTCCATCACTACCTCTTCGGCGAAGGCTGTGCCCTTGAAGAGAGGGCGCTCGCCGTATTGCTCGCGGTTGAGATAGGACGCGAGAGCGAAGACGTTGTCCGGAGCGTTCTGGTTCATGGGGGTGTTGGCCGACGCGCGTACAAGCAGAAGGGCGTAGGAGGAGTAGCCGATGAAGATGACGAAAATGCTGAGTGCGATGAGGTTGAAGATGCGCACCGGTACTTTCGGACAGAAAAACAGCAGATATGTGGCGAGAGCCGCAGTCAGGAGAATGCCGATCCAGGCGCCGTGGCCGATGAAGGGCATGCCCGAGAGGACGATGCTGAGGAAGAATGACCATTTGATGGCCGCGGACGAGCGCTGGGCGTTGAGGGCGTATACGGCCCATACGAAGGTGGCGACAACGAGAATGGCATAGACGAGCACGCCCATGTTGTAGCCCATTCCGAATGTGTTGACGCACAGGAGCTCGAACCATTGGGCGACCTTCACGAAGCCGGGGACGAGTCCGTAGAGGATGGCGCCGACGATGACGGCGGACACTGCGAGGGCCGCGATGGAGCCCTTGGCATTGGGTTCCTTCCACTTGCGGTAGTAGAAGATGAGGCCCAGCGCGGGGATGCAGAGCAGGTTGAGGAGGTGGACGGCGATTGACACGCCGATTACGTATGCTATCAGCACGAGGTAGCGGTCAGCGTGAGGCTGGTCCGCGCGGTTTTCCCATTTGAGCATGAGCCAGACCACAAGGGCCGTGCAGAAACTCGAGAACGCGTAGACCTCGCCTTCCACGGCGGAGAACCAGAAGGTGTCGCTCCACGTGTAGGCAAGTGCCCCGCAGAGGCCCGCACCCATGATAAGGGCCATGCGCAGGGGCGACACTTCCTCCGAGCCGTCGCGAACGAGCAGCTTGCGGGCGAAGTGGGTGATGGTCCAGAACAGAAGGAGTATGGTCGCGGCGCTAAGAAGGGCGCTCATGGAGTTGACCGCGATGGCCGCGCGGGAGATGTCGTTGCCGAACAGCGTCACGAAGAAGCGGGCCGCGAGCATGAAGATGGGGTTGCCCGGGGGATGTCCTACTTCAAGTTTGGCGCCTTGAGAGATGAATTCGGGGCAGTCCCAGAAGCTGGCCGTGGGCTCGATGGTGAGAAGGTATGTCACCGCTGCGATGACAAAGCACACCCAGCCGAGGATGTCGTTGACAAGATTGTATTTCTTCATCGATGATTGTTTAAACGTCGCAAAGGTACGAAATTACCACCAATTCCCCGTCCCGTTTAATGATATTTAGCACCTGAGCGTATGTGCTCGTAAACGCTGTGGAATGCATACGCCAGCGCGCAGGTCAGCGCAAGTACAAATCCGAGTTCGGTCAGTGTGTCACTTTTGTTGATTCCCAGATAGATGCTCAGCTGGATTATTGGCCAGTGGAAAAGGTATATTTCATATGAAATGTTGTTCCGGTGTCTGAGGAATCCGAGGTCGCGCGGTATAAGGCTCAGCACCATGACAAGTATCGATATGGCGAAGGGTGATGTGGCATTGCCTGTGACGGGAATATAGAGTCCGCAGAAATATAGTACAAGTCCGATTATCGTAGCGGCCGGCAGATGTCGGACAAATTTGTCCTTGAAGAAACAAATCAACATTCCGCAATAGAAATAGGCTAATTGACCGAAAATCTGATAAGAAAGGATATGGTAAATCTCGCGTCCTGTGGTGGCATGCAGATACTCGAAAAAGTATCTGTAGGCAATGGACAGAATGATAGTCACGACTGCTCCCCAGCCCTTGTCTATGCGTGGCAGCTTCCGGACAATTAATACGAATAAAGGCACGGATAAATAAAGGCTCCATTCGACTTTCATTGTCCATAAAGAGCCGTTGACCGCTGGCATCGTGTATTGTGCGCCTTCAAACACTCCGGGTAGCGATGGTTGGAGCCAGTTAAGGAAGCTAAGGTTGGCTATAAGATATTTCCAGAACGTCGGGGATGTGAAATACTCTGTCAGGGAAAGCGATGTGATGCCTGCGAATCCGACGGCGCATAAGATTATTATGAATGTATATGGCGGCAGGATTCTTCTGCATCGCTGAAGTGTGTATTTTTTGAAACTGTTGTGCCTTATGTAGTTGGGATACATCAAAAAGCCGCTCAGCGCGAAAAATCCTCCTACACTTTCAAATGATGAGATCGGAAACGGCACTTTATGCCCGGCAAGTCCCAGATGCGCGAAAACAACCCCGAGTGAAAGGAGGTAACGCACAAGGTCCATGTTGGGATAGAACGTCTTGTTGCTTTGTGGTATACTTGGCATTTCTTTATATCAAAATACATGGATTACGAATAACTGTAATCCATGTATTTTGCTTTATATTGATGGTTTATTCTTTGGCCTTGGGGCGGCGGCCGGGACGGGCGGGATGCTTGCGGAGCACCATGGCCGTGCGCGGTGGCATGTAGAGCTTCAGCCATTCAACTCCGTGGGGCGTGTAGAGCGGATCAGGCAGCGTGAAGTGCTCGACGCTTTCATCGATGTTGCCGAAGCCGCCGAAGGCCGGGGCGTCCGACGACAGAACCGTCGAGTACACGCCTCCGGGGGCGAGGATGCCGTAGCCGGAGAAGGCCTTCGTCGGATTGAAGTTGAACACGAACACCAGGTCGCCGCGCATGAAGGCCAGTACCTGGTCGTCGTCCTTCTCCCAGAGCTTGCGCACCGGGAGCTTCTCGAACCCGTCGACTCCGCTTACAAGGTGAATCATGGCGTTGTCGAAAGCGTTGAGGAAGCGGTACTGGAGGTCCTGACGGTCCACCAGATCCCATTGGCGCCGGGCGTACTTGTAGCTCCAGCCGTTCCCCTCGCGCGGGAAGTCTATCCATTCGGGATGGCCCCATTCGTTGCCCATGAAGTTGAGATAGCCACCGTTGATGGTGGCGAGCGTCACGAGGCGTATCATCTTGTGGAGAGCCATGCCGCGGGTGACTACGGGGTTGGTGTCGCCCACCATCATGTGCCAGTACATCTCCTTGTCGATGAGGCGGAAAATCACCGTCTTGTCGCCGACAAGCGCCTGGTCGTGGCTCTCCACGTAGGAGATGGTCTTTTCGTCGGCGCGATGGTTGGTGAGTTCCCAGAATATGGATGTCGGGTGCCAGTCGTCGTCGCGCTTCTCCTTGAGGGTCTTGATCCAGTAGTCGGGGATGCCCATGGCCATGCGGTAGTCGAAGCCGATGCCCCCGTCCTTGAAGGGCACAGCCAGACCCGGCATGCCGCTCATCTCCTCGGCGATGGTGATGGCGTCGGGGCGGATTTCGTGGATCAGCTTGTTCGCGAGCGTAAGGTAAGTTATGGCATTGGTGTCCTGGCCGCCGTCGTAGTAGTCGGCGTAGCCTCCGAAGGCCTTGCCGAGACCGTGGTCGTAGTAGAGCATCGAGGTCACGCCGTCGAAGCGGAAGCCGTCGAAGTGATACTCCTCCAGCCAGTACTTGCAGTTGGACAGGAGGAAGTGGAGCACCTCGTTCTTGCCGTAGTCGAAGCAGAGCGAGTCCCACGCCGGATGTTCCCGGCGCCCTGCGTCAGGATAGAAGTACAGGTCCCGGCTGCCGTCGAGCCGCGCGATGCCCTCCGCCTCGTTCTTGACCGCATGGGAGTGGACTATGTCCATGATTACGGCGATTCCGAGCTTGTGGGCCTCGTCAATCAGGGCCTTGAGGTCCTCGGGCTTGCCGAATCGGCTTGAGGCCGCGAAGAAGTTGGACACGTGGTAGCCGAAGGAGCCGTAGTAGGGATGCTCCTGGATGGCCATGATCTGGATGGCGTTGTAGCCGTCCTTGGCTATGCGCGGCAGAATGAGCCGGCGGAACTCGTCGTAAGTTCCCACGCCCTCTCGGTCCTGAGCCATGCCGATATGGCATTCGTAGATGAGCAGCGGATCCGTGTCTGGATGGAAGTCCTTGACTTTCCACCGGTAGGCGCGGGCCGGAACATAGACTTCGGCGGAAAAAATATGCGTGTCGGGATCCTGAAGCACGCGGGTGGCGTAGGCCGGGATGCGCTCGCCGCTGCCTCCGGGCCATTCCACGAGCATCTTGTAGAGCTGACCGTCCTTCAGGGCATCGGCCGGGAAGCGCCCTTCCCACACGCCGTCACTGCCTTCGAGGCGTTTCAAGGCGTACGCAGGCTCCTTTTTCCACCCGGAGAAGTCGCCGGTGAGGCTTATCGCAGTGGCGTTAGGAGCCCATTCGCGGAACACCCACGAGCCGTCCTTCTCGCGATGGAGACCGAAATAGTTGTGGGCGTTAGCGAAGTCCGAAAGGCTCTTGGAGGCTGTCAGGAGCTCCTTTTCCTTCCTTATTGCGTCCTCGTGGCGTCCTTCTATGGCACCCTCGAAGGGCTCCAGCCACGGGTCGTTTCTCAGTATCTTCAGTTTGCGTTTCATTTCAGTTGGGTTAGTACAGGAAAATTGCTGTCACAAACTTAATCAAAAATCCGCTTAAAACTAAATTTTTAACGGAATTTAAGATGCAATCTCGTGTACTTCTGAGTATATTTGCGGTGTCTTCTATTGATATACCCATGAAACGAATTTTGAATCTTATTCTTTTCGGCGCTGTGGCTGCTGTGGCAGCTTTCGGAGCCGATGAACCAGAGAAGCCCTGGAAGTATGTCGACGCTCAGGAGCTCCGCGTTATAAACAAGGGCTGGGACAACACGCTCGGCCCCTACACCCGCATCCCCGTCACGCTGAAGGACAGTGTGCGCCCCGACCTTTGGGAGCGCTCGCAGTGCTCCTCGGGCATCGGTATCCGCTTCGCCTCGAACTCCTCGCGAATCGGTGTGCGCTACAATCTCCTCTGGAACACACACCTCATCCACATGGCCGACACCGGTCTCAAGGGCACTGACCTCTATATCCTCGAGGGCGACAGCGTGTGGCGCCACGTCAACACCAACCGCCCCTACATCGTCAAGGGCCGGGAGGCCGAGAAACTGGTGGAATCCACCTACCTCAGCAACGCCGACACCACACGTATGTCGGAATACATGATTTATCTCCCGCTATACGACGGCGTCACCTCCATCCAGGTGAAAGTCGACTCCCTCGCAGACATCACCTCCGGGCGCCCCGACCTCATCCGCGAAGACCCGAAAATCGTTGCATACGGTACGAGTATCCTTCAGGGCGGTTGCGCCTCGCGCACGGGTATGGCCCCGACGAACATCATTGGCCGCGAACTCAACTGCGAGGTTGTCAATATCGGCATAAGTGGCGAGGGCAAGATGGATCGGTGCATGGCCCGCGAGATGGTGAAGATTCCCGCGAAAATCTACCTCCTCGACCCCGTGCCTAACTGCACCGAGATGATGTGCGACACGCTCACCTACGACTTCGTCCGGATTTTCCTCGAACAGCGCCCCGATGCCGCCGTAGTGATGCTCGAAGGTCCTATGTACCCTTATTCGCGCTATGACTCATTCTTCAGAAAGTACCTCCCCGCGAAAAACGCCGCCTTCCGCCGCAACTTCGACCGCCTCCGCAAGGACTACCCCGCGGCGAAGCTCTATTACGTCGACAGCGAGGGCCTCGACGGCCCCGAGGACGATGGAACAGTCGACGGCATCCACCTTACCGATCTCGGCTTCCGCCATTATGCCGACAAAATGACCCCCATCCTCCGCAAAATCCTCGAAGAATAGAGAGAATCAAGGCCCGGCGCCCCCCGGAAGTCAATCCTCTAAAATCCTTTTATCCTAGTCTTAATTCTTTGACAATGAGTAGGGAAGCGCCACTGGCGCGTCCGCCTCGTCTATACATTCATATTCCTGCAAAATGATTATTGTAGAGATGATTTCTGTAAAGTGATTATTTCAATAATCATTTCCCCGACTGCATTTCCACCAGGCGCCGGTAGTGGCCCTTGGCTTCGGGACGCATAAGCTCTTCGTGGGTGCCCTGCTCTACAATACGCCCCTCCGACAGCACGCATATCATCGTCGCGTTGCGGATGGTCGAGAGCCGGTGTGCTATCACGAGCGTGGTACGGTCGGCCATCAGGCGCTCTAAAGCCTCCTGTACGAGCGCCTCGCTCTCCGAGTCGAGCGCCGAGGTTGCCTCGTCGAGAATAAGCACCGGAGGGTTCTTGAGGATTGCGCGGGCTATGGACAGACGCTGTCGCTGGCCCCCCGAGAGTCGGCACCCGCGGTCGCCTATCACCGTATTGTACCCGTCCTCCGAGGCCATGATGAAGTCGTGCGCGTTGGCTATACGCGCCGCCCGCTCCACATCGGCCTGCGTGGCATTCTCCACGCCGAAGGCTATATTGTTGAAAATAGTGTCGTTGAAGAGAATGGCCTCCTGATTGACGTTGCCCATCAGCGACCTGAGGTCATACACCTTCAGCTTCCGCAGGTCTCTCCCTCCTATGGTGATTTCTCCCGCCGTCGGGTCGTAGAAGCGGGGAATGAGGTCCGCGAGGGTGCTTTTGCCCGAACCGGACTGCCCGACGAGCGCCACTGTCGAGCCGGCCGGAATGTCGAGGTCTATCCCTTTCAGAACCTCGGTGCTCCCTCCGTCGTAGCTGAAGCTCACGCCCTTGAAACGTATATCTGTCTTCGCGGGCAGCGTTTCGGCCTCCGCCGGGTCCTTGATGGGGTTCTCGGCGCCAAGGATGGCGTCGATGCGGGTCATGCTCGCGAGGCCCTTCTGGATGGCGTACATCGCTTTGGAGAGGTCCTTTGCCGGATTGATGATGCTGTAGAAAATCACCATGTAGTAGATGAATTTCGGGGCCGTCATGTCTGTGTGGCCGCTGAGAATGAGGCTTCCGCCGAACCAGAGGATGATTGCGATAGCCGTCGTGCCCAGAAACTCGCTCATCGGGTGGGCGAGCGTCTGGCGCCGGGCAACCGAGTTGCTGAGACGGTAGAAGCGCTCGTTTTCGCGGAAAAAGCGGTCCCGCACCTTCCATTCGGCATTGAAAGCCTTGATTATGCGTAGCCCCCCGAGCGTCTCCTCGATGTTGCTCATCAGCACACCCCACTGCGTCTGGTTCTCGAGCGACTTCCGCTTCAGCCGCCGCCCCACGCGACCCATTACCAGCCCCGCTACGGGCAGAAGAATGAACACGAAGAGCGTCAGCTGCCACGAAATCATCAGCATCATGGCAAGAAACACCACTATCATCACAGGGTCCTTGAAAAGCATGTCCAGCGAGGCCATCACGGAGTTCTCCAGCTCGGCCACGTCGCCGCTCATGCGCGCCATCACGTCGCCCTTGCGTTCAACGGTGAAGAAGCCGATCGGCAATGCCGTGATTTTGCGGTACATATAGTTGCGTATGTCCCTGACGATGCCCGAGCGCAGGGGAATGATGAAATACGAACTGAGATACGTGGCGCCCGTCTTCAGGGCCGTCATCACCACCAGAAGAAGGGCGAGCAGCGCGAGCGTGCTCGCCGCCCCGTAAGTGGAGATGCTCTCCTGGGTGTAGTAGTAGAAGTTGTTGACGGCCACGTCCTTGAGCGAAGCACTCCCTACGGGCATGAACGTGTAGGACGCCTCCTTGATCTTGAACAGCATCTCCAGTATCGGGATAATCAGCGCGAAAGAGAAGAGCGTGAGTATGGCCGCGAGGATATTGAAGAAGATATTGAGTATGAGATACTTCTTGTAAGGGGGGACAAATCGTCTCAGAACAGCGATAAAGTCTTTCATTCTGTTGGTTTATACTGGATTGTGGCTCAGGCGCACGAGCTCCGGAGCCTGATATCCGGCGGCGGGAACTGTCTTGAGCCTGAGGTGTTGGGGGAAAAGGTTGTTGGCGCGCTTTCCGAGGTTTTTCACAAAGCCGAGCGGTGCGCCGCCGAAGGTGACGATGACGGCCCCTTTGGGCACTCCCTCGCCTAAGTCGCCGAGCCCTTCGCCGCGCAAGTAACTGATGGTCTGTTGGATGTCCGCGAGCTCCACGCGCGGGAAGGCCTCCGGGCGGACTGACGTGCTCAGCGCGAGGCTGTGCGCCGGAGCTATGTCGCGGCCCTTGACGCTACCTATGGCAGTGCCGCACATCCGCAGGTCGAGCGCCGAACCGAGAGCCGCATAAAATTCTTTTTTATCTATGGGAATTGCCGAGAACGCGGTCCCGGCCTTGTCTGCGGCTATGGGGGCAAATCCCTCTCCGAGGCAGGCTTTTGCCATCTCGCGGACGTGAGGCTGTGTCGTAATTCCTTTGGTGAGAGAGTTCTTGAAATCTCCTTGCTTTGACCCCTTTGAAACTTGTAGGGATGCGCCATGGCGCGTCCGCCCCGAACGGGCTAATTTGGATTTTGACACAAACTTGACCTCTCCCGTAGGAGCATCCTCCGGATTGCGGAGGACACACAGGAAAAGTCCCTCGCCCTCGACGTAGCCCGGCATAAAGCGGTAGCAGCCCGGCTCGAGGCTCACAACTCCCGGAGTCCCTGCAAGTGTCTTTAATTCAGTAATCTCAAGTCCAAATTCACTGATGGCCCACGCCACATTGTCTTCGTTCTCCTCGCGGTTGAAAGTACACGTGCTGTATATGAGGAAGCCGCCCGGACGCAGGGCCTCGACGGCGTTTCCGAGGATTTCGCGCTGGAGTGCCGCGCAGTCGCTCACGAGCCCCGGACTCCACTGCGCTATCGCCTCTGCTTCCTTGCGCATCATCCCCTCGCCCGAGCAGGGCGCGTCAACCGCCACGATGTCGAACATCCCCGGCAGCTCCCTGAAAGCCGACGTGTCGCCGCAGGAGGCGGCAACATCCGGATAGCCCCATTTCTCAAGATTCTCCACGAGGATGCCCGCGCGCCGGCGGTCGAACTCGTTGGCCACTACTGTGCTCCCCTCCGGAAGTGCGTCTATGGCCGCGATAGTCTTGCCGCCTGGAGCGGCGCACATGTCGAGGTAGCGCAGGGGACTTTCCGCCTCGGCCGACACCTCGGCGACTGCCGCCGAAATGGCCATAGAGGAGGCATCCTGCACGTAGTAGAGCCCGGCGTGCCACGCCGGGTCATAAGCGAATACGGGGCGCTCCCCTTTGATGTAGAAGCCCTCGCCCCCGCTCCAGGGCACGGGTTCGCCGCATAAGTCCGCCCCGGGCACAGCGCCCTTCCGGCGGTTTATGCGCACTGCGGCACGCGCGGGTGCGCTCCCGCGGAGGGCCGCGAGCACCCGCGAAGCCGTCTCTGTGCCCAGCTCGGCCTCCATCCGTTCCGCAAAGCCTGCGGGGAGTGTGCGCTCTTCTGTCATAACCTGCTGTCGAGTATTGCTTTGGCCTCGCGGCGGAGATAAGGCACCTCCACCACCCACGGGCAGCCGTAGTCGGGATGGAACACCCCTAAGCGGGCAACAGCCGTCGGGATGTCGTATTCAGTTTCAAGGATATAGCGGTAAAGACTGAGCTGAAGGGCGTAGTGCCAGTACGACGTGTCAGGAATATGGGCCACTGCGGCCTTTACGCCGCACTTCCCCCGGAACCCCTCGCAGATAGGCTCCCCCTCGGGCGATACCACCTTCGACGACCGTTTCCAGTCCCACAGCTCGAAGCGGCCCCTCTCCCCGGCAAGGAAATCCAGAGTCCCCGCCACACGGTACCTCTCGCTGAAAATCCGCCATTCCGAGCGGAAAGGCACGAGCCGGTGGACGGAGGCGAAGCGGAGAAAATTCCCGAAAGCCCTGTCCGCGCAGGCCTCAGGCGAAGGCTTCTCGCCGAGGTAGTAGCGCTCCACGCGGTCGTGAAGCTCCGTCCCGAGAGCGCTCGCCCTCCGGGCCTTGGCTTCCCATTCTGCCTTGATAGCCTCCGCCGGATGCTCCGGCGTGGCCTTGCGCGCGGCCCAGTAGTCTGCGTCGAACTGCTCGAAAAGCCCCTCCACGATAGTCGTCACCGACTCGCAGACAAACTGACTGCCGTCCGACTCACGGTCTACATAATAAGTATGCGTCGGAGCGTCGAAATGAAGCCGACGGTCCCGTGCGTGCGCGTTCCGCTCATTGTAATTCATCCCGCAAAAATACAAAACCCCGCCCAAAATTCCAAATCCCGAATCACCTGTGGCCGGGAAATCAGGTCATCAGTTTACGTGCGGGAATGTGTCAAAATACCGCTTGGTAGATAATTCTTGAAACATTCTTGCTTTAACGCGTTGAAAATGAGTAGGGACGCGCCAGTGGCGCGTCCGCTCCGAACGGGCGAATTTGAATTTTGACACACCCACATTGTTATGACACACATACGTAGAAAGCTACAGACTCACATCACATCCTCCGGGGGGAGGAATATCTGGGTGATGAGGGTGATGCGGTCGGGATCGTGGGTCGGGACGATGGTCGGCAGGGTGCTGAAGTGGCGGCGGATGCGCTCGCCCCAGGCAGTGAGGTTGCTGTGGGAGGCCACGACGATACGCGTCTCCGAGGGGGTGGCGCCCACGTGCCGGAGCATTGCCTGCGACATGCGGTTGAGCCGCGCCATGGTCTCCGCGAGGTCTACCTCCGGAAGGTAGGGCGCCGGGGGCGATGCGGTGAGATGGTCGGCGAAATAGCGTGGGCCGAAGCTTCGGGCAACGGCGCCGCGGGCCGAGTCCTCCATGCTTCGCCTGAGCTCCGCCAGACCCTCCGGCCTGACCTCGAAGCTCCGGAAGGCCGCCATGAAGTCGAAGGTCGAGGCGATGTTGTTCTCATACTGCCGGAAATAGGCTAAAAGCACGTCGCGGTCGCCCAGGACGCGGAATTTCGGGTCGTCCCCAAGGTCCAGGGCCAGACTCCGCTTCTCGTATTCCTTATGCCAGAGCCTGAGGTTCGACACGAAGGACGAAAGGCGCACATAAGTGCCCTCCAGCTCCTGACGGATGTCCTTGAGCATGTCGAGCACCGCGCCGGCCGCGAAGAACCTCATCTCCAGCGACTCCTCCCGCCGCTCGAGGTGAAGGATGCCCTCCGCGAGCTCGTTGATGGCGTCCTTGTAGTCCCGGTCCTTTTTAGGCTTCCAGTATGAGAAGTAGAATATCAGCATGAACAGCAGCCACCCGAGGGCAGCCGCACCCGCGGCAAGGAAGCATTTTCCCCCGTCGTCCCAGGTCGCCATGGTACACAGCAGGGTGATTCCTCCCGCAATCAGGGCCACGAAAGCGTTCCCTGACCAGAATATCCGGAACTGCCGCTCGCGGTTGGCCTTGATGTTGTTGCGCATATCCGTCTCGCGCTCACGGAGCTCGCTGATATCTGAGGCGATGGCGCTTTTGAGAAATCCGAGCAGATTTCGCCGCGTGCGCGGCATGCTAAGGATGTCTATCAGGTTCGTGAAGTAGCGGTAGGCCGCCGCGAATTCCGCCGTACAGCCGTCGAGCTGAATGTTGGCGTACTCGAGAGCGTTGCGGATCGACCGGATTTCCACTTCCGTCTCCGTTCCGGCGATTTTTGCCACCACGGGCAGAGGGCTGTCCTCCGCTGCCGATTCCGTGTCCGTAGTCCGCTCGATTATGCAGCAGAAGTTGTTGAGCGCCGGGTCGTCGATGTAGGCCGCTGACACGTAGCAGTAGCCCTCGTCGCCGAAGTCCTTGCCCCAGGAATTGCGCACGATGTAGATTTTTGCCTGCTCGTCGTAGCCGACGATGGCCATGGCGTGGTTGTAGAGCGCCCCTTCGGCGATTTCAGCATCAGTGGGGCGCCCGATGTACGGTCCTGAGGCACCGAATTTCTCGGGGATGCGCAGAGATAGTCCTACCGGGAATCCTTCGGCCAGCGCCGAGGTGATGAGCGTGTGGTTCTTCTCCATGTCCTCGAACTTCCGGCCTGTGCGTTCCAGAGGCACTTCGAGGGCCCGCAGGAGGCGGTGCTCCTGTGCGTCGGCCGTGGCGTCGGCGCCCGGCTCGCGGTCGGGGTCCCTGTCGGAGTATTCGTAAAGCTCACCTCGGCAGGCTCCCGCCTTCGCCAGGATGGCGAACTGCTCGCTGAAGTTGCTGCCCTTGTCCTTTTTGCCAGTCAGGATGTTGGAATGGTAGAAAAGATAGGCCTCGCTGAGTTTCAGCCGTTTTTCGCCGTCGGGATTCAGCCGGTTGGCAAGCCCCTCGTAGAGAGCTGCCGTCGCGAAGGAGCTGCAGGCCCCGAGCTCACCCTGACTGACGGCCGGCCCGAAGAAGCGCCGCAGGTCGACCGACGGCGGAAGGGTCAGCCCCGGACGTGGTGCGTATTTTTCCGACAGCGGCTCCTCCGGCGCGGAGGCCCGGCGCCACACCGCGGGCACTACCAGCGTGCCCTCCTCGTTGAGTACCGTCAGGGCCTCTCCGCGCGCACGCTGTGTGTTCATCAGTTTCTCCAGTCGCTCGTTGCTCCGGCGGATCCACGCCGAAAGCTCGATTATCTCGAGGCGCAGGCGCTTTATATCGGCCAGAGGGTTGAAGCACTCCGAGTTGCGCGGGTCCGGAACAGGCTTGCCCTTGTCGTCCCTGCCCACAGGCGGATAGCACAGCTCGGGATAGTCCCCGCGGATAGGAAGCTCCACGTCGCGGTCCAGCCCCAGCCACGCGCGCGCCGACTTCGAGGCCTGGAGGAACACTTCAAGCGGCTCGGCGAAGGAGTCATCGAAGATGCAGTCGAGATTCGGGGTCATACCCCGCAGGTAGCGGTTGTCCTTCCCGAGGATAAGCGCGAGGGTCGCCTCCCGCTCGGGCATGGACCGCCCGTCGGCGAAGACTACAGAGGCCAGCTTCGATGCGATGGCCTTGCGGTCCTTCTCGATGGCGGCGCTGATTTCGTCGTTGATTTCGTTGGAGGTCTTCCCGAGCTTGGCCGGATGCTCCACATGCCGGGCGTAGAGCCTCGCGTAGTAGCCGGGGATGTCCCTCAGCGCATCCGCCGCCGCGGCGTCGGCCTTCGAAAGGTTCACCCTCTCTTCCGTCACCCCCGCTTTCTTCAGCGCCGAAGCGAAAGCCTTGCTCATCAGGAACTCCTCGAACTTCGGCCGCGTGAATTCCACGCTCGCCAGCCCGAGGCCCATCACCGCACCCGCCTGCTGGTAGACCACCGGAGGGAAGAGGGCCGGATAGTTGGACATGACTGCCGTGAAGAACTCCCCGAGGAAGCGCGCGAGCCGCGTAAAGTCGAAGTTTACCGGCGCGTTGTTGTCGAGGAAGTCGTCGAGAACGCAGAAGCTCGCCGGTACAGGCAGCGAGCCGACTTTGCCGGCGATGCCTGATATTCTCGCCCTCTCCGCGGCGTCGTCAGCCCGCGAGGGGGCCGCGGGACTGTTTTCTGCGGCATTCGCGAGCCATCCGCGGAGTCCGATCACGCACAGCGTCACGGGCATCACGCAGGCCGCGGCCTCGTCGGCCAGCGCGCAGACCGTCTCCTCCGCCTCCGCCTCGTACAGCGGAACCACAGCGAAGAGGTGGAGCGTAGGATTGTCGTCGCTCAGCGACACGGTCCTGCGGTAAAGTTCGGCAAGCGCCGCCCCTGGAGCCGCCCCTGGGGACAGAGGGCCGCTCTCGCTGTTGTAGGCCTCGGGTTCCGGCGAGCGGAGTCTGATGAAATCGGATACTGCTCCGGCCAGCGGCTTCATCGACGCCGCCGGCCAGAGACATGTGATATGGGTCATCTATTTCAGAGATTGTCGAGAATGTATTCCATCTCCTCGTTGAGGAGGTTGTAGTCTTTTTCGTAGGTCTCGAGCTCGCCCTCCAGAATGGGGCACTGCGAGAAGCGCCGGAGGTACGTGCCGTCGTTCACCGACTCTTTGCACTGCCGCGGAAGCGTGGCCACGGGGTTCTCCGGGCCTCCGGTGTTCATCCGGGCAACGGCCTCGTCGATTTCCGCACGGATATCCCCCAGTTTTTCGCTGAAGAAGGTGAAAGCCTTGTGGCGCGAGTCGCCTATGGCCACGCGGAACTGCGAGAGCGGCCGGCCCCCGAGGGCGCGGCTCCTCAGCATGTACTGCCCCTTCTCCGGGCTGTAGGTCACGAGCCCGAACAGCAGGGCCTCGATCCAAAGCCCCATGGCCTCCTCGCGGTCGCCGCCCGTGAAGCCCAGCTTGAAGTTCTCGTCGCGCAGTCGTTCATAGAGGCCCATGTCCCAGTGGGAACTTCCCGGATGGGCGCGCTCCCGGTCGTTGTACTCCGTCTCGTAGCGTTCGATGCTTTCCAGAGCGAAAGGAGGTATCACGCTCACCTGGTGGTAGATGATTACGCGGTCGCGAAGCCCCGTCGACGAGTATTGCACGTTGCCCGACGTGGAGATGACCTCGGTCAGTAGCTCCTTGGAGAGGGCCGTTTTGGTGTGGTCGGCCACGCCGAAGTAGTAATAGTCCGTCGGGCGCTGGCGCACGCAGGTGTCGTAGCCCTTGTAGTTGTAGGGCAGAAGGGGGAGGCTCTTGGTAACGGCGCGGCGCAGGATGGCCTTCACCTCCTCGGGCCCGAGGGCCCGGAGGATGCTTTCGAGGTCCGTGTCGGCGTAGGCTTTGGTCTTGGGGAGCGTAAGGGCGAACTCGCGGAGCCATTCGCCCACCTTTCCCGAGGTCTCCGACGCGAAGATGCTCAGGCCGCCCTTGGGCTCCATGAAGCGGATGAAGTCGTTCATCACCACGTCCCCCGCCGAGCATTCCACCTTGTCGACCTCCACCGTCGTCAGGTCCTCGGAGAAGAAGCTTCCCGCGCCTATGCCCTGGCGGATGGCCTCTATCTCGTTGCGTGAGGCCGAGTAGACCGCCGCGAGGTTCTCGTAGATGGTGTCCACGCGGTTCAGTCGGGTCTGCAGTAGGCTCAGGAGCCAGTTGTAGAAGTTCCTGGCAAGCTGACGGCGCTGTACCTCGCGGCTCTTGGTCACGCGCACCATCGTCGCCGAGCAGAGGTCCTGGCACAGCTCCTTGCGCTTGCGGCCCGAGAAGATGCCCGTGGCGTCCTCGATTTCGCGCACCAGGTTGCGGGCCTCGCTTTCCGCCACGGCTCCCTCTTCCTCGAACTTCGTGATTTCCGCCTCCATCTCTCCGTCGCAGAGCTGAATCTGGGAGATGAGTACCTTGAGGATGTGCTCCGTGTTGAACACGCCGCACTCGCGGTTGATGTTCTCCTTTACAAGGTCGGCCAGCGAAAGCTCGATGCGGCTCTTCAGGCTCTGAAGCTTGTCGTCCATCGCCTGCGCGTTCTCCTTGCAGTTGGCGTTGAAGAAGGTCTCCGAGTCGCCTGCCGCGTAGGCCGGGTTGATGTCTTCGAGGATGGCCCGGGGCGCCGGAGTCATGAAATAGTCGATGACGTCGTCCTTCCCGAGGTTCTCGCGGATGGAGTTGCGGTCAATCCAGGCGTTGGCTATCGACGAGGGGTCGTCGCAGCCTCCGTTGCGCAGGCGGTCGATGATGTTCTGGCGCGCCTTGTTGGCGAAAATGCGGGCCAGGGCCGTGGCGTTGAAGCATACCTCGCTCACGCCGAAGCCGGCGACCCACGACCGCTTCGACTCCACGAGCTGGCCGTTCTTGTATATCTCCACGTCCATCGTGTGCTCGGCGATGTCCTTCTCGACGTTGTCGGCTACCGAGGCCGTGGCTACGCTCAGTTCGCCGATACCCGTCACCAGCGCGAGCGAGATGGCGTCGCAGAGTGGCTCGCTCGACTCGTAGGTGTAGTTGTCCGCGTTCTTGTTGTCGATGAAGTAGATTGCGTCGTAGGGCGCCGAGTCCACAGTCTGCGTCGACCGCTGCCACTTGAAGGTGAAGGGCCGCTCCGTGTCGAGCGTCATGAGGTAGTCGAGGTCCAGGATGGCGCCGTAGGCGTTGGAGCGCACGCGGGAGCTCCCCGCGCCCTGCACCATCGACCGGAACACGTCGGCCATAAGCGCGTAGCCGCTGATTTTGACGTCGTTGGCGTTGGGGTACATCTGCCTCAGAAGATAGCCTAAGTTGATGAAGGTTCCGCAGCCCGTGCCGCCGCCGAGGGAGAAGACAACGTGTATTTCCGTCGCGTTCGACAGGAGTTCGTAGGCAGGGTTGTTGATGTGCGAGGCCGAGTTGATGGCGTGTACCGACGCCGCGATGCGGTCGCGTAGCTTGTCGTCGTGGAGAGTGATGGCGAAGCGACCGTTGGAGCGCGTCGCTCCCGCCCCCTGGGTCAGGGTTTTCAGCGACTCCACGTTGCTCTTCGGAATCCAGTCGAACACCTCCGGCGTCCGGTTGTATATCGTGCGGGGATTGACTTCGGTGATGGGGTACTGCTCGGAAGCCGTGAGGCGGATGTCCGTACCGTCAGCGGCCTTCTCCGACTTGGAATATACGCCGCCGTCGGTGTCGATGCCGAGAAAACCGACCATAGGAGGTATCTCGCCGTAGTTGTCGTAAAGCATTTTCTTGGTCTTCACAAGGGCCATCATGCCCGTGCCTCCAAGACCGATGAAGAGAGTTCGTCTGATTTTTGCCATAGTATCGATGAGTTTAAATTTTCATGATTGAGGTCTCGCCCTCCGGCGAGCGGAGTTTATAGTCGTAGCCGCGGGAGAGGATGAAGCCGGGGCTTACGCTCCACCCCGCGGGGCACTTCACTTTCACCTTCCCGCGGGAAGCCGGAAGAATGAGGATGTCGGAGGTCCACTGCGGGGCATTCACGTAGAGGGTCTTCCCCGTGAAGATGCGGCTCGGAAGGCTCTGCTTGTGGCGCCGCGAGGTCAGAACAACCCTCGGATAGCCCTTCGTGTGTACGCGCCGCCAGTAGGTCCCGGGGCCGCTGATTTCTATGTTGCGCGCCTTTATTGCCGGATAGCGTATCGGACGCAGCACGCAGAACCACAGCAGCAGCGCCGCAAGGAGGAGGATGCCCAGACATATCAGCGCTATCTTCAGCGGGTTCATGCTCTCCGAGTAGCCGCTCCGGAAGGAGAGGCCTCCCATGTCGCGCAGCTCCTCCGGAGGCATTCCGTTCACGCGCTCCAGATTGTTGGCGGTCGTGGGCACGAGGCTGAAGTAGCGCTTGCCCTCTCGGGCCCCGGGCCGGAAAACAAGGCCGAGAGTCGCCGGAGTCGCGGGAGTGACCGTGATGGCGTCGCCCGCGCTGTATTCGCGGCCGTCGTAGAACAGCGCGAAGTCGTCGTCCGGCTCGTCCTTGGGAACCGCCACGCGCATCTGGAGTGCCGACCGCGCATCTTTTGCCGCGTCGTTGAACAAGGGCGTCAGGTCGACCTTCACCGTGTCAGGCTCCGCCGCTCCCCAGAAGAGGAAGGAGTCGTACCATCCGGCTTTGCCGAGTTCCGTCTCGTCCGTCGTGCCTCCGGCCAGTTCGAGCGTGCGGAGCGGTCGGTTGGCCACTACGACCGTCACGTCCGGATTGATGACGTGGATGCCCGGCGTCGTGGCCGTGATTCTGGCATGGAATTCGTAGTTCCCGTCCGTGTCGCAGCTGTCGGCGATGGCCTTCGAGAGTTCGTTCACGTCAATCCCCGCATCCACGGGGTCGACCTTGACCCTGATTACGCCGTCCACACTCTTTCCGCCGACTACGTTCACCCTGAAAAACGGGTCCTTCGACGTGGCGCGCATGTCGACGGTCCGGTCTATCGAGTAAGCGAGCGGCACGGCCTCGTCGAGGGTCAGCGTCGAGGTGTAGATTACGTTGCGTCCCAGGTACGTGTACTCGGGCACCACGCCCTCCACGGGTGTCACGACGTGGATGTTCCTGCACATTTCCGCCACCTGGAGTATTGTGCTGTCAACCGCCGCCTGATTCAGCATTATGTAGAACAGGCGCGTGTTCGGGTAGTGGCCGCACCAGCGCTCAAGGGCCTCCGCTACACCCTTCGCGCCGAGACGCGAGTCCTCGCCGTCGGTGAAGAGATAGATGCGGTTGTCGCGCGTAGGGCTGATGAGCTTGTTCCCGGCGTTGAGAGCGTCGACGATGTGGGTAAATCTGTGCGGAGTCGAAATCTTCTGGTCGAAAAAGTTCATCATCGACTCCCTGACCGTCGATTTGTCCTTTTTTGCCATATAATCCGCCGCCGTGAAGTTTATGCTCGGAAAAGGATTGTCCTGAAAGGCAATGACATGGGTTGTGGCATCAGGACTCGTCGCGGCATCGCTTTGCAGAGTGCGGTCAAGAGAGTTTTTGGCCTGGTCCCAGATTTGGTAATCCTTCATCGATGCCGTGACATCGAACAGATAGATATTGTTTCGCTCCCTTTCGGCATTCGCCCCCAAACCGAGACAGAACACCATGAGAGCCAACAGGCATTTGCGTAGTTTTTCCATTCCGCAAACTTAAACATTTTTTTGCAAACCAGCAAAAAATATGTTGCATAACATCTTTTCCCCGCCGCTATCCCCTGCACGCGGGTTGATGTTACTTTTTAATATCCTTCGTCTTTTAAAAATCTTTTAATTTTAGGGTTGTTTGCAAGAATACCATCAGCCAATCCTTTCTTTATTATATTTATTTTAAATTCTTCTTCCGTAGGATATTCATTGACTTTAGCTCCCCCTAAAATTAGATTGATACCTTCAACGGAAGTACTTTTTATATTGTCGAATTCCAATTTCCATTCTTTCTCATCATCCCACAGTAACTTGAAAGAACAAAAATCCACTGGCAGAAACGGATTGCCTTCTACTAATTTGGAACAATCGGAATTTGCTTTAATATATTCCATTGCAAGGTCCTGAACGACAAAGACAATCTTGCGTTTCCAGCTCTCGACAATCTTTCCCTTTTTGTATGCTTGCTGCATCATTGTCTTGCTGAACTCATTTGCCCAGTTGATGCCATAAGTGTAGTGTTTTCCGGAATAATGTCCAAGGGTTAAAATTTCCCTTACATATGGATAGGGGGTTCCGGTTGTTCCGGCTGCCTGAATCTCGACGCAGAGGAAATCTTTGACTATGTCATCTTCATCAACTTCAACAGCGACATAGTCTACATTCCCTCCTACCCCTATATTGACTTCTTGAATCCATTTGACATTCTGCCAATGTGAGAGATATTTTTGCCTTATCGTCTCGAACATAGATTCTTCCTTAAATCTCTGCGGGCAAATGATTACCGGATAAATTTCCCTGCTTTTATTTACGGTAGATCCCAGGGAACAAATTCCCACTTTAATATGAGGCTCACTCTTGCGTGGCTTAACACATGTTCCCTTGATGTACTTACAATATTGTTGCTTATGCGCTAATTTTGTGGATGCCGAATGGCTCTCAAAATCGCAACAGAAGATTTCGATAGGGTATTTCCCGATTTGTTTCATTAGAATAAAGATGGTTGGATTCTTTGCTGTGATATTTTGAAATATTCGGGGCTTAATTCAATGCCGACCCCGCGCCTTCCGAGTTTTAATGCTGCAGAAACCGTTGTCCCGGTACCGCTAAAAGGATCTAAAACTATCCCATTTTCAGGGCAAGTAGCCAAAATGGGAATCTGTAATAAAGCTTCCGGATATACTGCACAATGACTATCTGTTCGCCAAGTGTCCTCGGGTACTATATCCCAGATATCAGTGGGTAAATGGCCCTTGGCGGAGATTCGCATTATATAAAAACCCTTATTGACTAATTCTTTCGCTCGTCCGCTTATTTTTATATTATCACTGTGCCATGCTCGCTGAACACCTCTGATAGTCATTCTGAAATCATTTACCAAACCGAGCCGGATTTCGGTCAGGACATCATCAAGAGCTTTCTCCGCATTAATCTTCTCCTGAGCGCTTAGACAGGTGCTTTCCTGTATCATTTTTCGGTATTTTTTCCCTGATACTCCGGTTGATGAGGTTGTACTATTGCTTGAGATTACCGGTAATTTCGATGGCTGAATACGGATTGAGTCAGCGTCGTAGTAATACTTTTTAGATTTTACAAAATGAAAGATATGCTCATAGGAATCGCGAAGTCTGTCTTTACAACTTTGTGTCCCTTTTAACTGGTGCCATATGACATCATTGCGCATTATCCATCCTCCATTGTCCATCAGAGACAAAGCTATGCGCCAAGGCATTCCTAACAGCTTTTTGTCAAGATACTTATCCCCTAAATTCAGCCAAAGCGAACCTTCTTTTTTCAGTATTCTTTTTGCTTCATTAAAAACAGATGTGAGTGCCTCTGCATATTGCGCGAATTGCGGTTCGTTGCCTATTTCAAATTCACTTTCCTCGTTGTCATAAGCTCTCATTCCCCAATAGGGGGGCGAAGTAATTATGCAATCAACGGATTCACTGTCTATCTGTTTTAAGACAGTTAGACAGTCTCCGAGTATGAACGTGTGTTTTTGATTATCTTGTAATGGTTTCATCGAGATGTATTTGAATACAAAATTACAAAAAATAAGATTATGACAATTGGTCCTGTTTCTAAAAAAACAGAATTTATACACTTCGATGAAATTCTATTGGCTAAAATAAGCTTCTCTTACTCCTTCGGCGGGGTGAGGGTGTCGAGGATCTGGGCGAGTTCGGTTTCGGTGGCGGTAAGGGCTGCGCGGCATTCGGTGAGTAGTTCGGCGGCGCGGCGCGTCCGGGCCGCGAGGGTGTCGATGTCGCAGGTGTCGCTGCGCATGGAGTTGAGGATGCCTTCGAGTTCGGCGATTTTTTCTGAGTAGGTGGACATGGGGTCAGCTGTCTTTGGAGAGTACGGTTGAATAGATTTTTCCTTCGGCCAAAAGTGTCTCGATTACTTCGCCCGGAAGGAGTTGCGAGGGGGCTGTCAGGGCTCGGCCTCCGACGCGCGTCACGGAGAAGCCGCGCCGGAGCGTGGCCTGCGGGCTGAGGGCATCCAGAATGCCCGCTATCGCGTCAAGGCGCTCGCGGCGCCGCGCTACGGCACCGAGGGCATATTCGGCGAGGCGTTCTCCGACTTCGGGTGACACCCGGCGGCGCGCCCGCTCGAGGACTCCGCGCACAAGGAGCGGAAGCTCCCCGCCGCTGCGCGCGAGAAGGGTGTGGGCCGCGCGTGTGCGCTCCGTCACGGCCCGGCTGATGCCGAGAGCGGTCTCGCGGAGCCGCGAGAGCTCCCCTTCGGCCAGCGAAACGAGATATTCCGCCGCCGCTGTCGGAGTCCGCAGGCTCCGCGCGGCGATGTAGTCGAGCGCGCAGATGTCGCGCTCGTGGCCTATGCCCACGATTACCGGCAGGGGGAACTGCGCCACGTGCGCCGCGAGGTTGTAGTCGTCGAAGGCCACGAGGTCGGCCACGGCGCCCCCGCCGCGGATGATGGCCACGCAGTCGAAGCGTTCCGCCCCCGCGGCCACTGCCTCGAGCGCCGCGATGATGCCCGGTGATGTCTGCGCGCCCTGCATCGGAGCCTCGAAGAGCTCCGTCGTGAAGCGTATCCGTGCCGGCGAGGAGTAGAGCTGACGCACAAAGTCGCCGTAGCCCGCGGCCCCGGTTGCGGAAATTATCGCTATGCGCAGAGCGGGCACAGGCCAGGGTAGGCTCCGGTTAAGGTCGTAGACTCCCTCGGCCTGAAGACGGGAGAGGATTTCGTTGCGCCGGCGCACCATGTCGCCGACGGTGAACTCCGGGTTGATGTCCGTGACCGTGAGGCTGAGGCCGAAAAGGGGATGGAAAGTGGTGCGGATGCGCACCATGATTTTCAGGTCCGACCGCAGTGGCGAGCCCGTGGCGGCCTCGAAGGAAGCCGTGAGGCGCCCGAAGTCCCGGGCCCAAATCATGGCCCGCATCTTCGCTTTCTGAGTGCCGTCAGGGCCTTTTTCAATCAGGTCGAGGTAGCAGTGACCGCGCGACACGCGCAGGTCCGAGGTCTCGCCCGTGACCCACACGTCGTTCACGCCGGGAGCCATGGCGATGGCCGCGCCGAGGCGCGCCGTCAGCTCGCTCAGGGTGATGGCCCGGATTTGTGCGCTCATTTCTTTTCCGGGGCTACAAGTTTTCCGCCCTTCACCACGCGCCGTAGCTCCGGGCGGATGAATTTCAGCGCGGGAATTTCCTCCGGGGTGCCCGTGGGGGTCGAATAGTGCTCGGCCGTGCGGTCGCGGAAGGTGAATATGCCCGTCTCGGGGTCGTAGGTCACTGTCCGGAAGTCCATCTGCGGGTAGTCCGCCGCTCCGAGCCTGGCTTTTTTGGCCTCGGGCATGAGGAAATCAGCGAATGTTGGAGTCTTCACGCGGCGTTCCGACCAGTCCGAGGCGCCGTAGAAGGCGATGGACGAGTCCGGCGTGGGAGTCTTGACCGTCTCAACGAGCGCGATGAGCGTGTCGCCCCCGTTGGGCACGACGGCGAGTGTGAGTATGGAGTTCTTTCCCACGAGTACGTCCATGGAGCCGTCCGTGGCCGAGAGAATCCGGCTCTTGCCTCCGAAGACGTTGGACGACGGATTCTGCAGCCCTGCGTTCCAGTAGTCTATCATGTCGAGGCGCGTGGCCGGCGAGAAGAGGTTGAAGCGCTCGACGGGCATCGTGGCGAAAAAATCGAGAGCGGTCCTTGCGCCGGCGCCGAGGGCGCCGAAGGCGAGGACTGCCGTAAGTGCGAGCCGAGCAAGCCGGGGGCTATTTCCGGTATTTCTTGCTGTAAGGCTTTGATTTGCGTTCGGATGCGTGGGCATAGTCTTTTGATTGGTCGGCGATTTCGGAGTAGAGCCGTTTGCCGTAGAATTCCGCGCCCTTCAGGGCGGAGACGACGCGCTTGGCGTCGCCCTTGCGCACGTCGAAGAGCGAGTAGCCCGGCATGAGGTCTATGCGCCCCACGTCCACGCGCTTGCCCTCCACGAGCTTGTTGAGCATGTCGATAAGGTTGCCGGCGAAGAAGCCGTCGGCTTTGCCCGCCGAGACGTACACGCGTTCCATTCCGGGCTCCGCCGTGCGGCGGTCCTTGTCCTTGTCGCTCACGGGCTGGCGCTCCTTGCGCTCCTTCTTCGCGGGTTTTTCGTCGATGAAGTCGATGTCGGGCGCGTCCTTGTAGTAGTTGAGAAGCCGGTTGAATTCAAGCGACACCACGCGCTTGAGCAGGTCCTCGCCCGAGAGCCACGAGAGCTTGCGTGCTACACCGGGGAGATACTTGGCGATTTCCTCCTCGTTCACCTCCACGCGCTCGAGGCGGTCCGCGAGGTTGTAGAGCTGTTTCTCGATGATGTGCTCTGGTGTCGGAACCTCCTTACGCTCGAATTTCTTGCCGATGATGCGCTCGATTTCGCGCAGGCGCCCCTTTTCGCGCGAGTGGATGATGGCTATGGAGACGCCCGTCTTTCCCGCGCGTCCGGTTCGGCCCGAGCGGTGCGTGTAGACGGCGGTATCGTCCGGAAGCCCGTAGTTGATGACGTGTGTGAGGTCGTCCACGTCGAGGCCGCGGGCAGCCACATCGGTGGCAACGAGGAGGGTGATGACGCGGTCGCGGAACTTCTTCATCACGATGTCGCGCTGCTGCTGCGAGAGGTCGCCGTGCAGGGCGTCGGCGTTGTAGCCGTCCTGGATGAGCTTGTCGGCGATTTCCTGCGTGTCGCGGCGGGTGCGGCAGAAGATGATGGCGTAGATATTCGGATTGTTGTCGGCGATGCGCTTGAGCGCCAGATACTTGTCGCGGGCGTTCACCATGTAGTAGATGTGCCGCACGTTCTTGGCCCCCTCGTTGCGCGTGCCGACGACGATTTCCTCCGGCTCGTGCATGAAGCGCTTGGCTATCCGCGCCACCTCGGCGGGCATCGTCGCCGAGAAGAGAAGCATCTTGCGGTCCTCCGGCACGTGCGAGAGGATGTCGTTGATGGAGTCGACGAAGCCCATGTTCAGCATCTCGTCGGCCTCGTCGAGCACTACGGTGTGGACGTCCGCGAGATTGACGACCCCGCGGTTGATAAGGTCGATGAGGCGTCCGGGCGTCGCCACGATAATCTGGACGCCTTTCTTCAGGGCCCGAATCTGGCTCTCGATGCTCGACCCTCCGTAGACAGGCAGGATTTCGAGGTCGGGAACGTATTTGGAGAAGTCGGCGAGGTCGCCGGCAATCTGGAGGCAGAGCTCGCGCGTGGGAGCGAGAATCAGCGCCTGAGGCACCTTCCGCGACGTGTCGGTGCGCTGGATGACGGGGAGGCCGAAGGCCGCGGTCTTGCCTGTGCCCGTCTGCGCCAGCGCCACGAGGTCGTGGTCGCCGTCCAGCAGAACGGGGATGACTTTTTCCTGCACGGGCATCGGTGTCTCGAAGCCCATTTCCTCGATGCCGCGCAGCAGGTCGTCGCGCACGCCGAGCTCTTCGAATGAATTCATGTCGTTTTGTGTGTTTTAAGCCGTTACTTGTCTCTCATGAACAGGTTGATGGGAGTGCCCGAGAAGTCCCAGTGCTCGCGGATTTTGTTCTCCAGATAGCGCCTGTAGGGCTCCTTGACCCATTGAGGGAGATTGCAGAAGAAGATAAAGGTAGGCACCTGTGCTCCCTTGAGCATGGTGATGTACTTGATTTTGATGAACTTGCCCTTGTTGCTTGGCGGGGGATACGCGTTGATGTCCTCCTGAAGGACGGTGTTCAGCTGCGAGGTGGGCACCGTGCGCCTGCGGTTCTCGTAGACGTGGACGGCGGTCTCCACAACCTTGAAGATGCGCTGCTTCGTGAGCGCCGAGGTGAAGATAATCGGGAAGTCCGTGAAGGGCGCGAAGCGCTCGCGGATGGCCGTCTCGTAGTGCTTGATGGCCGCGGTCGACTTGTCCTCCACGAGGTCCCACTTGTTCACGACGACAACCAGGCCCTTCTTGTTTTTCTGTATGAGGGAGAAGATGTTCACGTCCTGGGCCTCGATGCCGCGCGTGGCGTCGATGATGAGGATGCAGACGTCGGAGGCCTCGATGGCGCGGATCGAGCGGATGACGGAGTAATATTCGATGTCCTCGTTCACCTTGTTCTTCTTGCGGATGCCCGCGGTGTCAACGAGGTAGAAGTCGAAGCCGAACTTGTTGTAGCGCGTGTAGATGGAGTCGCGCGTCGTCCCGGCGATGTCCGTCACGATGTGGCGGTCCTCGCCGATGAAGGCGTTGATGAGCGATGACTTGCCCGCGTTGGGCCTCCCCACGATGGCGAACTTGGGGATGTCGTCGAGCTCCCCGGCGCTGTCCTCGTCAGGCTCGGGAAGCTTCTTGACGATTTCGTCCAGAAGGTCGCCGGTGCCGTAGCCGTTGGCCGCCGACACGGGGTAGGGGTCCCCAAGCCCGAGCGAATAGAATTCGGCGATATTGTACACCCACTCATTGGAGTCGACTTTGTTTGCCACGAGAATCACCGGCTTGCGGCTCTTGCGCAGGATTTCGGCCACGTGGTCGTCGAGGTCCGTAACCCCGTTCATCGCGTCCACCACGAAGAGGATCTCGTCGGCTTGCTCGATGGCGAGCTCCACCTGGCGGTTGATTTCTGTCTCGAACACGTCCTCGGAGTTCACTACCCAGCCTCCGGTGTCGACGATGGAAAATTCTTTACCGTTCCAATCGACTTTCCCGTACTGGCGGTCGCGGGTAGTGCCCGCCGTGGGGTCGACGATTGCGGTTCTGGACTGCGTGAGCCGGTTGAAGAGGGTGGATTTACCGACGTTAGGGCGTCCAACTATTGCTACAAGTTGTCCCATAATATAAAATACAGGTTGAATTACGATTTACAAAGTTACGCAAAACATGCGGAACCGACAAATATGCGCCTATTCGATGTAGCCGAAGGAGCGCAGTTTGTTCTCGCGGTTGCGCCAGTTGGGCTCCACCTTCACGAAGAGCTCGAGGTAGACGCTCTTGCCGAAGAACTTCTCGATGTCCTTGCGGGCCTCCGTGCCCACCTTCTTGAGCATCGAGCCTCCGCGGCCGATGAGGATGCCTTTCTGGCTCTCGCGCTCGACGTAGATTACGGCCATGATGTGGATCGAGTTCTCCTTCTCCTCAAATTTCTCGACGATTACCTCCGCGGAATAGGGCACTTCCTTGTCGTAGTTCAGGAGAATTTTCTCGCGGATGATTTCGGTGACGAAGAAGCGCGCGGGCTTGTCGGTCAGGGCGTCCTTGCCGAAGTAGGGTTCGCCCTCGGGGAGAAGCTCCACGATGCGCGCCATGAGGTTGTCGACATTGAAGCGCTCCTTGGCCGAGGTCGGGAAGATTTCGGCGTTGGGGAGCAGCTCGCGCCAGCGCGCCACGATGGCGTCAAGCTCCGTGTTGTCCTTCAGAAGGTCGATTTTGTTGATTACCAGAAGCACTGGAACCTTCTCCGCGGCGACCTTCGCGAGGAAGTCCGCGTTCTTGGTGGGGTCCTCGACAACGTCCGTGACGTACAGGAGGATGTCGGCGTCGGTGAGCGCCCCCTCGCTGAAGGCGAGCATCGAGTCCTGAAGCTTGTATTTCGGCGAGAGCACTCCGGGAGTGTCCGAGAAGACTATCTGATATTCGGGCGTGTTGACGATGCCCATGATGCGGTGGCGCGTGGTCTGCGCCTTTGAGGTGATGATGCTTACGCGTTCCCCCACGAGGTCGTTCATGAGGGTGGACTTGCCGACATTTGGGTTGCCGACGATATTGACGAAGCCCGAACGGTGGCCCGGAGCCGGTGCGAGGGGTAGATTGTTGTCGCTCATTTTTGTTGTAAGAGGTGTTTTATGTGAATTTCATAGTAGAAACGCTCGAAAGGGCCCTGATGTTGGGCCGGGCAGAAAAAAGCAAGGCGCGCGGTGAGAGGCGCGTCTTGCTTTTCAGTGGGATGGTGCCGGTTCTCAGAGGTCCCAGACAAGGTACATGGCGCCCCAGGTGAACCCTGCGCCGAAGGCCGTCAGAAGGAGCTTGTCGCCTTTTTTGAGCGTTGTCTTGAACTCGTCGAGGCACAGCGGAATCGAGGCGGCCGATGTGTTGCCGTAATGCTCGATGTTGACGAGAACCTTCTCGCGGGGCATCTTGGCGCGGTCTGCCACGGCCTCGATGATGCGGAGGTTGGCCTGGTGAGGGATGAGGTAGTCTACCTCGTCAACGGTCAGATGGTTGCGCTCCATGACGTCAAGCGTGCTCGTGAGCATGTTCATCACGGCGTGCTTGTAGACCGAGCGGCCGTCCTGGAAGAGGTAGTTCTCCCCGGCGTCGATGGTTTCGTGCGTGGCGGGCTTTACAGAACCTCCGGCAGGCATCAGAAGGTGCTCGAGGCCGTTGCCGTCCGTGTGGAACACGGCGTCGATTACGCCGGCCTTCGGGTCCTCGGTGGGCTCGACAAGCACGGCGGCGGCGCCGTCGCCGAACAGAGGGCAGGTGGCGCGGTCCTTGTAGTTGACCATGGACGACATTTTTTCAGCGGCCACGACGACCACTTTCTTGTAAATGCCGGACTTGATGTATGCGTTTGCGTCCTGAAGGGCTACGAGGAAGCCGGCGCAGGCGGCCTGGATGTCGTAGGCGTAGGCCCCGGTGAGGTCGCAGCGGTGGGCGATTACCGATGCCGTGGCCGGGAAGCGGTAGTCGGGGTTCGAGGTGGCGCAGATTATCAGCTGGACGTCCTTGGGGTCGCATTTGGCGTTTTCGAGGAGCCGCTTTACGGCGATGGCGCCCATGTAGGACGAGCCTTCGCCCTCCTTGTGCAGGATGCGGCGCTCCTTGATGCCCACGCGGGTGGTGATCCATTCGTCGTTGGTGTCGACCATCTTCGAGAGCATTTCGTTGTCGAGGATGTCGTCGGGGACGTATGATGCGATTGCAGAGATACGAGCGTTCATATTATAGTGCTTATATATAGCAAATTCCCTGCGCTGTCGCCATGATAATCCGCGGGGGCGGACGGCGATCGGCGCGGCGGGAAAAATGCTTATTTTTTAGGATTCCTAAAGATCTCCCCGGACCGTGTCGGCGCGGAGGCCGGAAGCCGGGGAGCGGTGAAGGGGGCGGCTCAGACGGCTGCGTCCTTCACGATGGCCTGCTTGCCGCGGTAGTAGCCGCATTCGCCGCATACTGTGTGGTAGACGTGCCATGCGCCGCAGTTGGGGCAGATAGCGAGGGTGGGAGCCACAGCCTTGTCGTGGGTGCGGCGCTTTGCGGTGCGAGTCTTGGATTGTTTGCGTTTAGGATGTGCCATTGTTGTTAAATTTTATTCCTGGAGTTTATATTTTTCACAAAGTCATGTGCCGTCCGCGGCCTCTTTTCCTGTTCCGGCGGCCCGGGGAGAAGCGCATCAGCCATTAATGCGCGCGGGCTGGAGGCCGGAACCCCGGGGGAGGGGCCTTAAACGGCGCTGTCGTCGCTGTTGTTGTCGCCGGAAAGCTTTTTAAGGGCATCCCAGCGGGGGTCCGACGCTCTGTCCTCCTCCTCCGTGTCGGGGAGCGAGTCCATCTCGTCGATCATCGCTTCTTCAAGCTCGAGGTCCTCGAGCTCCGCCGGAGTCGAGGAGCGGTGCTTTTTCAGCATCGCGCTCATCTGCCGGTTGCACTTTCCCAGCGGGTGGACGTGCTTGATGGGAATGGCGAGCGCCACGGTGTCGTAGATCATGTAGGCGACATTCAGGTAGTTGTCGCTCTCCGGAATCTGAAGGACATCGTCGCTTTCATCGTTGTAGTCCTCGCCGTATTCCACCGTAATGTGGTACTCCGTGTCGATGGGGAAGTGGAGGTCGTCGAGACAACGGTCGCAAATGAGCAGAACCTCTCCGCGGATTGTGAAATCCAGGAGATAGTAGTGTCCGTTGTAGTCCACGCTCAGGTCTACTGTCAGGTCCGCGTCGTGGATGTCGGCGCTCTCCATGTTTTCGAAGAAGAGCTTGTCGAGGTGGTACTGAAAAGCGTGTTTTCCTGCCGGAAGGCTCTTCAGCGGGAGCTTGAAAGCGGTGAATTTTCCCATTTTTCGTGCGTGAGGAGAGAAAAACTTTGCAAAGTTATCCATTCTCCCGCAAATTGCCAAGTTTTTAGCAAAAATTTTCATTTCCTTTTCACTTGTTGCCTTGGTTGTTGCCTTGAGCTGTTGTATCATTTCTACAGACAATCCCTTCTTTCGCTCCACGGTGCGGAGGCGCGCCAGAGGGCCTGCTGTTCCGAGGGGGTGAGGGGCGGGGCCGTTTCGGCGATGATGTGCAGGGCTATCGCCCGCGTCATCAGGAGGTCGTCGTGGTAGCCCGTCTTGGCCCCGAAGGAGCCGTTGGGGCGCTGTTCGTAGGTGGCGAGCTCGTCGCAGGCCCGGTTGTCGCGCTCGATGTACGAGCGGTCGCGCACCGAGGCTATCAGCGTGTTCACGACCATGGCCTTCGTCGAACGGTTCGTGTGGAAGCCCACGCGGAGCGTCTCGGCCCGCGTGGCAAGGTCATACGACCGGCGGTGGTAGAGGTTGCTGTACTCCGAGGATATGCGGTTCAGAACAAAAAGGTTCGAGCCGTCCGCCTCCGTCTCCAGGGTGTTGCTCTCGATTACAAGCAGAGCGCCGTTGTACTCGCGGGCCATGGCGATGGCCATGTCGGCGAGAATGTCGTGGTCCGTGTGGCCGCGCCATTGCGCCACGACTTCCGGCGCCCCGTCGCGGCTCATCACCAGCACGACAGACCAGTCCGCTCCCGACGAGCGTCCTCCGACGTCCACGGCCACCACGTAGGAGCGTCCGGCCTCCGGAGCCTTCCACCGCACCGCGGCCGTAGTGGCGTCGGAGTTGCGGAAGCGCGGGGGAAAGTACCCGCTTCCCGCACGGCAGCCCAGGCGCAGTGCCTCGATGTCCGCGTTGCGGAACACTCCGGAACCCGTGTTGACGAATGCCTCGACGTCCGTAGTCGGGAATTCGGCCATCATCTGATGGGCCGAGCTGTATTCCCGGCGCTTGGTGCTGTACCAGTAAATCTGGTCGAGGCAGAGCCCTCGCTCCCAGAGCGCCGCCTCGTACTCGTCCCAGCTCTCCACGAATGCCGCGGGGTCGGGCGGCTCGAGCCGGTAGATTTCTATCTCGTACCATGGCACGAACACGGCGTGCTTGTCGCCCTCCCCGCGCGAGCAGCGCAGCCACTCGGAATGGAAGTAGTTGCCGACACCGTTTGCGGTCGATTCCATCACTATCAGCGAGTAGGGCACCATCGCCACGCCTCCGCACACCGCGCGTATGAAATCCGCCGGCGAGCGCGTCGTGGTTGAAGGCCAGAAGGCCGTCTCCGACAGGTGCGCCATCGCGAAGTCCGAGCCGCGGATTGCCTCCTGCTTCTCGGCCGACCCGAGGGTCACGCGGCAGTCGCGCCCGATGATGGTGCGCACGTTCTGCGAGCGCTCGTAGGGCTTGAAAACCGGCTTCCCGATATTGGGGTCGTTGCTGTCGAAAATTCCATCGGGATATTGTTCGAGAAGCTTCGTGTACATGCCGCGGATCACCCCTGCCGTGTCCTTGACGTGGGCGCAGATGAGCGAGTGCCAGTTGGTCTTGTGGCAGAGCTGAATCCATGCCATGTAGAACTGTACAAGCGTCGAGCCGCCCCACTGGCGCGCCTTCAGTAGAATCATGCGGATCGGGCGCCCCGCGAGGCGGTCGCCTTCGAGCACCGCGGCAACCCTGCGCTGCGGCGCGTTCAGAATGAAGTTCACTTGCTGCCCGCTGAGCTTGTCGCGGATTGTGGCGCACGTGGCGCACCAGTATTCAAAGTCGTGGCGGCAACGCAGCTTGCGCCACTCGAAGACCGATTCTGACGCCGCCGGATATGCCGGGTCGCGAAGCATGGCCACAGGCACCAAGGCCCTCCGGCCCGTGCCCGGTTCCGAGGCTTCAGCCCGCTCGCCGAGGCATCCGATGCCTCTCTCCGGGTCGTAGCTCTCCTGCCGCGCGGACATGCGGCGTAGATTTTCCGCGAGTATTTCCGGTGTGTTCATAATCATTTATGGATAAGGGTTATGCTTCGGAGAATGAAGTCGGCGCTGACGGTGCCGTGGATGCGCAGGCGGCATCGGCCGTATGTGGCCCGGCGCCCGAGAAGAGGGATGCGCAGAGGCCCGCGCAAGGCGCCGTGGACCATGCAGCCTTCCACCTGCGGCGAGTCCTCGTCCGCGGCCGCGAGGCGGTCCTGACGCACGTCAACATATATGTCCGCGCGCGAGCCTGCGGCGTCGATTTCCAGCATCCGCGGCCTCTCTTCCGAAGCGTCGAGGACGGCCTGCCAGTCGATGCTCACGCGCTCGCCGCTCCCGGCATCGGGCGCGAAGAGCATGAGCGCGCCTTCCCCGTCGGCGAAGACAGGCATGTTCAGTCCCCGCACCGAGCGCACCGGCATTCCCGCTCCGGAGGCGAAGCTGTATTCCGTGTCGGTGGCGAGGTCCATTGCCGTGTCCGGACCCGTGAGAAGCGTGTCGGGCTCGGGAAAGTATTCGAGGAAAGGCCCTTCGGAGCGGCCCGGGCGCCCGGCGACGCTTCCCGTGGGACTGATGTTGAAGAGCCGCCCCGGGCCTGCGAGGAGGAAGGTGCCGTGCGGCCCCGCGGGAGCGAGGGCTTCGGCGCAGGCGATGCCTTCGTCGAGGATTTTCCGCACGGAATGCCGGCTGAGGTCTGTCGCTATGGAGTATGCGCCGTCGGCCCCTGCCGCCACGAAGCGGTGGCGCCCGAAGTCCCACGCCTGGTTTCCGGCCGGCGTGGACGCTATGGCGAGGATGGGGGAGGAGGCCCCGGTCCTCAGCACACTCAGCGCCTCGAGCGGCACCTCAGGCCGCACGAAGGCCACGGCGTCGGGGAAGCTGTGTTCGGTCTGAACCGTCTTTTCCGGCTCGAAGAGCTTCATCTCGCCCTGCGAGAGGTCAATTGCCGCGAAGCCCGGGCTCACATACAGCGCCATCCGTCCCGTGGGGTCCGGGGTGAGAGGGAATGTGCGGTCGAAGGTCGACGTCCCCCGCACCATCTGCACTCGCATCTCCACGGCGTCCGCCGCCGGATAGCTCAGCACCGGCGAGAGCCGCAGCGGGGCGCCTCCCTCGCCGTCTTCTTCCGCCGCGACCTGCTCGCGCCCGTCGGCGAAACGCACGCATACGCCCATCCTCCATCGTGTCGCCGATTCCGCTGTGTCGCGGCTCACCGCCATCTGCCCCGGACGGTAAGCCCCGAAGCGGAGCGCCCGGAGATTGGCCCAGGCACACGCCCCGGCGTCCGATGCCACGGCGCGCCCCCAGATTCGGTTGGGGAACATGAGCAGCGGCAGCTCATCGCGCCGCGGGGCGGTCCCGAGCGTCTTCTGCGCTTTTGCCGCCGACTCTTCCGCTCCCGCCGCCCGTCCGGAAGGACCCGGGACAAGGCTGTAGTCCGAGGCCGCCGGCAGGGAGCCGAGGGCCACGCGCGCCACACAGGTCTCGAGTTCGTCGAGCCGTGCAAGGACCGTGGCCAGTCGGCTTCGCGACGCTTCCTCTGTCTGTAGTGTCAGGCCCGCCCGGCGTCCGCCGAGGCTCACACGCACTGCCCGTTCCGTCCCACGCCGCACTGCCGTGGCCGTGGCTTCGGCGGCGGGAAGAAGGGGATGGAACTGAGGGCCCACAAGGAGTTCGACCGCAGCAGCCCCCCGCGCGCTTTCGGCGAAACCCCGGGGAATGGTGAGTTGCGGCTGCCATGCGTCGAGGGTTAGCGTCGACGCCGCGACGGTTCCGTCGGCTGAGACGGCGCGTTCCACGGCCTCTCCGGGTTCCGACACCCCGCGGCAGTCCCGCGAAAGAAGCACGGGCATACTTTCGAAAATCCGCCTCCCCTGCGCGTCGAGCAGTCGGTAGCGGACCAATGCCGGCTGTACGTATGCTCCCGCTCCGAGGGCATCGTCGGCGCAGCGGCAATATGCCTCGGTAAGGTCAGCTCCGAGGCCTTCGATGTCCGCGGAGCTGAGGACTCCGCTGGTCGGAAAGTCTTTCGAGAGGGTGCGCGGAGCGCTTGTGGCCGAGTAGCTGCCCGCGCCTGTCGCGCTCAGCCTCAGCGAGGGGTATTCTTCAGGCCATGCCTCGCGCCGGGGCGCGCCTGACGCGTCGAAGGAGAGGCTGAGCGCCGTAGCCTCGCCTGTCGAGCTGTCCTCGAGCATGACTGTGGCGCGGCCCTCGCCTCCGAGGGCGCAGACCGCCTCCCCCGAGAGCTCCGGGCTGAGGTGGCGTATGCCCACGGAATCGGGCCCGAGCTCGCCGCGCATGGTCCAGAGCTTCGTTTTCGAAGCGAAGAGATGTATCGGCTTCCCCTTCACGCGTATCGTGGCGAGGGGGCGCAGTGGGGTGGCCGATGACACAAGGAGCCTGTAGCCCGTCGCGGTCCGAAGTCCGCCCGCGCTCCGTGGCCGAAGGCCCTTGCAGATGTTTACGAGATTTTTTCCGATGTTGTCCTGTTCGCGGCACGGCTTGGCCGATGCCTTGGTCTTGTGTGTGCGTTTCATAGTAGTCATGGTTGAAAAATGATTGACTTTGCAAAGTTACGCTCTGTTTGCAGTTTCCCTGCACCATTGTGGCGCATCCTGTCGTTTAACAGATTTTCACATTCACATTTCAAGGCCCCAACCATCTCCCGTTCCGCGACTTACCCATGAGCGCGACCCGACCGGCGAACCGCTCTTTTTTTAGAACTCCAAATAAACATCTTTTAACTTCTGGGTGCCGGATTCTTGCCCCCGTGTCGTGTAATTTTGCCGCAGAAAGGCAAACTGCCTCTCTCCCTCCACCATCTTGAAAATCTCTTGCTCTATGTCCTTTTGGAATTATCTTGCCGGATTCTGGCTCTTCAACCGCATTTTTGGCGCGAAAAAACATGGCGCAACCTTCCCCTGTGCCCCGGAAAACGCCCCCGGATTCTATAATCCTCGCACATATGCCGACGATATGACATGGGCCGCCGACGACCCCGACCTCGAGCCCGACGAACTCGAGACCCTCGCCGACGACTACGGCTGCTATGGAAATATCGACGGTCCCGACGAATTCGACTTCCTCGACGACGACAACTGGTGAATTAAAAAAACACCCCCGCCGCGTATGTGCGGTGGGGGTGGAATCTCGCCTCCGGGAGGAGGTTCAACGCCGCGTCTTGGCTGTAATTGCGGGGCTGATTATGCCTTTTTGATGCGCTCGAGCTGGCCGTCGATGGCTTCGAGGGCCTTGTCGTAGGCTTCCTCGAAGGAGTCTGCGGTCTTTGTGCCTACGGTGTCCTTGATTCCCGGGGCTACGACCGTCACGACTACTTCCTTGTTGTTGGCGCTTTCGGGTTTGACCACCTTCAGGATGACGTCGACGGTGGTGATGGCGGGGTAGTGGCGGCCGAGGCGTTCGGCCTTCTTATTGATGTGGTCGGTGAGGCGCTGTGCGATTTCGAAGTTCACAGCCTGGATTCTTACGTCCATAGTCTTGCTGTTTAGTGGGTTAGTTATGAGTGTTTATTGCTTGCGGCCCTTGCTCGACGGCTTGGCGGCGAGGGGATGGGCCTGTCGGTAGTTGTCTTTTATTTCCTTGAGCGACAGATGGGTGTAACGCTGTGTCGTGGCGAGTGAGGCGTGGCCCATGAGCTTCTGGACGGCGGCCAGGTCTGCGCCGTTGTTCAGCATGTCTGTGGCGAAGGAGTGTCGAAGAACGTGCGGCGAGCGCTTCGGACTGCTCACCCGCGCATCCGTAAGCTCCACCTTGACGGCCCGGTACACCAGCCCGTAGTACACCGGCGTGCCGTCGGGACGGATGAAGAAGCTGCCTCCCGAGGGCGCGCACCCCAGCATCGGGGATAGCTCCGCGCGGAGCCGGCGGTAGCGGGCGATGGCCTCCGAGAGCTCCGGCCCGATGGGTATCTTTCGTTCTTTATTACGCTTGCCGAGCACTTTTAGTTCACAGCGGCCTGTGTCGACGTCGGCGTCCTTCAGCCCCACGATTTCTGCCGCGCGCATCCCCGTGGAGTAGATCATCAGCACGATGAGCCGGTCGCGCGTCCGCTTGAACTTTTCCAGGGGAGGGGCCGGAAGATTCTCGGATTCCTCCTTGGCCGCGAGGTCGAACATGGTCCGGGTCTGGGGGGAAGGAATGAAGGTGGGAAGCGGCTTGGCCGGGCGGGGCGATTTCAGTCCCTTGGCCGGGTTCGCGGGCAGTCCGCGGAAGCGGACAAGGTAGTTGTAGAACGACCTGACCGACTGCAGCTTGCGCGCGAGTGTCGTATTGGAGAGTCCCGAATAGGCTAAATCGGCGAGCCACGACCGGATATCGTTCATGGCGGCTAAGCTAAGGTCCGGTTCCGGGCCTCCTCCGCGGGCCGTCAGGTGCCGGCTGAACGACTCGAGGTCCGAGGCATACGACTGCACCGTATGAGCCGAGTAACGTTTCTCGCTCTTGAGATAGCTGATGTAGTCGTGCTGCAACATAGGCCGGGAGGTAATCTTTCGGCGGAAAATAGTTTTCCGTTCACGAATATACGCCCAATCTTTGAATTTTCCAAAAAAAAATCCGAAAAAACTCACTTTTCCCTACAGAAAATCCCCGGCATTTATTTTTTCACGCTCATGAACTCGGACATGGACGCCGTGTACAGGTTGCCGAAATTGTCGTCGTTGTAAACCATCACGTGGCTGCCTACCGTGTTGATGAACAGCCGGTAATACAGGTCGCGCATCGCTATGTCGCGGTCGGATGCTATCTGACGGATGAAGGTCGATGTGAAGCGGTTGCTCATCCACACCCGCAGTCGGTCGCTGAACACGTCGGCTTTCGACGTCTCGTCGCCGTTGGCCGCCGTGATGAAGAGCGCCCGGGGATGCCCTCGCATTGCTCCATGACGCTGCCCGAATAGCAGGCCTCGACCATCATCAGCACCTTCCGGTAGGAACCGGCATCGTGCATCTGTGAGAACGCAGCCGACAAATCATTGCCCGTGATTGCATTTTCGGTCTCGTTCCAGCACAGGGCGCCCGGTGTGCCGTGTCCGCTCCAGTATATGAACAGGTTGTCGTTTTCAGAAGAATCGATAACCGTCGGCAGGCTTTCGCTTTTCTCTCCTTTGAGGATTTTGAGGAAATCCCCGGGCGAGAGCTCCGACATTCAAGGTCGTAGACCTTTGATTCCGGCAGCTTTCCGCTCTGACGCCAGCCGTCGAGGTATTCATAGACAAGCCGGTCGATATGTTTGATTACGCATCCCGCGATTCTGTCCGACAGCGATGACTGGTCGACGTCCATCCCCGCCAGAAACGGGCACTCCCCGAACTCTCTTGAATATCGGTAAATGCCTGAGTTCGAGCCTCCGGCGACGGGGAAAATAAAACTGTACTCCGAAGCCCACCCGTACATCTTCTGATACGCATGCGAAGCCGAGACATAGCCCTTCCAGTCGTCCGAGAGATACTCTGTGTCGCACGTGCGGCCATAGCCTGCCATCAATCCGTCTCCGGCAAGGGCGATGGGGCTGTCCGTGGGATTGGCAAGGACAACGAGAGCATCCTTCCCGCCTTCTTCGCAGAGGCTCGCGGCGGTAGCTCCGGCAAGGAAAGAGGCGCCGTACATGGAAATCTGGAACGAGGAGATTCCTTCGCCGAACTCCCTGCGGCTCTCGAACACAAGGATTTTCTTGTTGGCTGTAAGGGAGACACCGGATGTGGCGCGGGCCACAAGGTCGTCGTAGTCGCTGCTTGCGAATACGAACAGCACGGGTATGTCGCTCTCCGGCCTTTGCAGCCAGTCGTGGAATATCCTTTCCGATTCTTCGAATTACTTGGGCGAGTACATGAAGATATCCACTTCGGGATTATCCATCCTGAACCGCTGGACCCCCTCGAGGATACAGTCGTTATAGCTCATGTCGCCAAGACCGCCCGGAGAGAAGAGAAAGATAATCTGAGGCGTGACTGTCGGCTCCTGCGGCTCGTCCTTTTCTTCCGAGCATGAGGAGAATGAACCGGCAAGGGCCAGTACCGGCAATATCGTCGTCAGGATATGTATATATCTGTTACTCAAACCACTGAGGAGATGAATAGGTGTGGCTTGATTTTAAACGGGGACGGCGTTTGCCCCCTCAGTCTATCACGAGCTCGACGGGGCAGTGGTCGCTGCCGCTTATCTGAGGGTGGATCGAGGCGGAGCGGAGGCGGGGGAGGAGCCGCGTGGAGATGAGGAAGTAGTCGATGCGCCAGCCCACGTTCTTCTCGCGGGCGCGGCCTCGGTAGCTCCACCAGGAATAGGCGCCGGTGGCGTCGGGGTGGAGGTGGCGGAAGGTGTCGATGAAGCCGGCGTCAAGAAGCCGGCTCATGCACGAGCGCTCCTCGTCGGTGAAGCCGGCGTTGCGGCGGTTTGTCTTGGGGTTGGCGAGGTCGATTTCCTGATGCGCCACGTTCATGTCCCCGCAGATTATCACAGGCTTGTGGGAGTCGAGCTCGCGGACGAAGTCGAGAAAGGCGTCCTCCCACTCCATGCGGTAGCCGAGCCGCGCGAGCTCGTTCTGCGAATTGGGCGTGTAGACGCACACGAGATAGAATTCCTCGAATTCGAGGCATGTCACGCGCCCTTCCTTGTCGTGGCCGTCGCGGCCTATGCCCCGGCGTACCGACAGCGGCTTCACGCGCGAGAATACCGCCGTTCCCGAATAACCCTTCCGCTCGGCGTAGTCCCAGAACGAGTCGTAGCCCTCGAAGGAGAGGTCGATCTGCCCCTCTTGGAGTTTGGTTTCCTGAATGCAGAAACAGTCGGCGTCGAGCTCCGCGAACACTTCGGGGAAGCCTTTGCCGGTTATGGCCCGGAGGCCGTTGACGTTCCAGGATATGAATTTCATGAAAAATACGGGTTAAGGGTTCGGAGAGGGATTCAGTTGGTAATTACCATGTAGGGCGAGACACCCTGAGTGGCGTGGTAGCGCCGCAGGCCCCAGCCTTTCTCGGCGGCCTCGCCCGAGAGCGGATGACCGTAGAGGCTGAAGATGTCGTAGGTGCTGTGGCAGCGCGGACACTCGGCGATGAAGGCTTCCTTGTCGACTTCGATGCGCACCGTGGCCTTGCACTCCACGGGGCAGGCCAGGTCGTAGACCACCACATTGCCGTTCACGTCCTCAACGAGGAGAAGCCCCCCGAAGCCCGTGCGGTCGAGGGCCGTGAAGGGATAGCCCGAGGGGCTGCGTTCCGTGTCGGTGAGGATGAAGGGACGGCTGTCTGTGGCGCCCCCGAGGCCCCAGGTATGCCAGTCGGCCACGGAGCGGAAAGCCAGGTGCACGGGAGCGGGTGGCACGCGGTCATCGTCCAGTCTGTCGCACGAGCCTGTCAGCAGGACCGTGAAAAGGGCCGCGACGACTCGCAGCGACGTGGAAAAGCTGCGGCGCATGGCTCAGACGAGCTTGGCGAACATCTGGCCGAACTGGTCGGCGGCTTTCTGCATGGCCGGGCCCACGAGCGGCTTGAGCATCATGGGAATCTCTACATCCATGCTTCCGGTCACCTCCGTGGAGTCTGCGCTCAGGGGCCGGAAAGCCACGTGGAGTTTCATAGGCACAGGCGAGCCCTCGGCCTGAAGGGTCACGCCCTCGGGAGTGCGCTCGACAGCGCGGAGCGTGATGGCGCCTACCTGCGGCGTGGTGATGGTGATTGTGTCCTTGTCAAAGGCCACTTCGCCCACCTTCGCGCGCTCCTCGGCGGGCATTTTGTCAAGGGTTTCGTTGAGTACGCTGAAGTCTGAGAATTTCTCGGCGATTTCAGCCGCGGGCCGCTCTACGGCCACGGGTTTGGAGGAATATACTGCCATCTCTTAGCGTGCTGCCGTCCAGTTGGCGGGGTCCTTGCGCCATTCCTGAAGGGTGGCGATATAGTTTTCGGTGATATAGTTTGTCTCAAGGGCTACGTCGAGCATCGTGTTGTAGTCGCTCAGGGTGATGAGCTTCACGCCGGCCATCCTGAAGTTTTCCTCCGCCACGGGGAAGCCGTAGGAGAAGAGGGCAACCATGCCTATCACCTCGCAGCCGGCCGCGCGTATAGCCTCGACGGCCTTGAGAGAGCTTTTGCCCGTGGATACCAGATCTTCGACTACCACGACTTTCTGACCGGGCTTGAGATTGCCTTCGATGAGGTTCTCCAGACCGTGGTCCTTGGGCGTCGAGCGCACGTACACGTAGGGAAGGTCCAGCTCGTCGGCTACGAGCGCGCCCTGGGCGATGGCGCCTGTGGCAACTCCGGCTACGGCATCCGCTTCCGGGAAGTTCTCAAGCACCAGGCGGGAAAGCTCCAGCTTGATGAACGAGCGAACCTCGGGATAGGACAGCGTCTTCCGGTTGTCGGTGTAGATCGGGGAATTCCAGCCCGAAGCCCAGGTGAAGGGATTGGAAGGCTGAAGTTTAACGGCGCTGATTTTCAGAAGCTTCTCTGCAAGAAGTCGTGCTACTGTTTTCATGTGGTATATCCTTTTTTCTTAGAAAATGTGTCTATGTATTTTAAATCGCAAAATTAAACATTTCCCCGCAAAATTCCAAGCGAATTCCCGAAAATCGAAAAAATCAAAAAAGCAAAACACCCGAACCAAGCGGCCCGGGTGTTGTATGTATGTCGGAATCAGTCGCGGGAGGATTTATTCGTCTTCCTCTTCGTCTTCCTTCATGTTGTGGAAGACGTTCTGGACGTCTTCGTCTTCCTCGATTTTGTCGAGGAGCTTGCGGACGGCCTCGCGCTGCTCGGGGGTCACTTCCTTGAGGTCGTTGGGGATGCGCTCGAACTCGGAGGAGATGATTTCGAAGCCGTTCTCCTCGAGGTACTTCTGGATGTGGGAATATTCCTCGAATGCGCCGTAGAGCACTACCTGCTCGTTGCCGTCCTCGTCCTCGTCGTGGCCGAGCTCGTCAACGCCGTAGTCGATAAGCTCAAGCTCGAGGTCATCGAGGCTCACGCCGTCCTTGGGCTTGATCTTGAAGACGCACTTGTGGTCGAAAAGGAATGTCAGGGAGCCCTGGGTGCCGAGAGTGCCGCCGAACTTGTTGAAGTAGGAGCGGACGTTGGCTACGGTGCGGGTGTTGTTGTCGGTTGCGGCCTCGACGAAGATTGCGATGCCGTGGGGGCCGTATCCTTCGTAGGAGATTTCCTTGTAGTCGCCGGCGTCCTTTTCGGTGGCTTTCTTGATGGCGCGCTCAACGGTGTCCTTGGGCATGTTTGCGGCCTTTGCGTTCTGCATGAGGGCGCGGAGACGGGGGTTGGTGTCGGGATCGGGACCGCCGGCCTTGGCGGCGATGGTGATTTCCTTGCCTATGCGCGTGAAGGTGCGCGACATATTGCCCCAGCGCTTGAGCTTGCGGGCCTTGCGGTATTCAAATGCTCTTCCCATTGTGTGGTTCTGGTGTTATATTGTTGTTTTGTTGATGTTTGAGTTATCGGAGCTCGGCGTTGAACTTCGAGCGGAGCGTGGCGATGACCTTCTCCATGATTTTCTCTATGTGCTTGTCCTGGAGGGTCTTCTCGGGGTCCTGGATGGTGAGGGATACGGCGTAGCTCTTCTTGCCGGCGGGAAGGTTCTTGCCTTCGTACACGTCGAAGAGGCCGACGCCGGTGATGAACTTGCGGTCGGTGTCGCGGATGGCCTTGGCGATGTCGGCGAAGGATGTCGTCTTGTCGATGAGGAGCGAGAGGTCGCGCTTCACGGCCTGAGTCTTCGGAAGGGGCGTGAATTCGGTGCGGACCTTCGCTGAAGCCTTCGAGAGCTTGTCCCACTCGAGCTCGCAGTAGAAGACCGGAGCCTTGACGTCGAGCTTGCGGGCGAGGGCGGGGGCCACGCGGCCGAGGTAGCCGGCGGTCGTGCCGGAGCCGGCGAGGACTATGCGCTGTTTCTCGGCGAAGAGGTCGCCTTCAGGGGCGGCTTCCGTGTCGAAAAGGACCTTAATGCCGGGGTTGAGGCCCAGACGGCGAAGGACGTTCTCCACGGCCCCTTTGAGGTCGAAGTAGGTGGCCTCTTCCTCGGGGCGCAGCCAGTTCCCGGCAGGCCGGGTGCTTCCGGTGAGCCAGAGGGCCAGACGCGACTCCTCGTGGTAGGGGGCGAGGGCGCCGGCGTCCGGAGCCGATTCGCGCCCGGCGTTGTAGCGGTACACCTTGCCGAACTCGTAGAGGGCCAGGTCCTTGCAGCGGCGGTTGATGTTGTGGGCCACAGTCTCGAGGCCGCCGAAGAGCATCGTCCCGCGCATCACGTTGAGCTCCTGGCTCAAGGGGTTGAGAAGATGCACGAGCGAGCCGAGCGGGTATTCGGCCAGCCCCTCGTAGTAGCCTTCGGCCGTCAGAGAGTTGTTGAGGATTTCGTTGAATCCGGCTCCCGTTAGCTGTTCGGAGACGAGGCGGCGCAGGGCGTCGTCCTTGTCCGTGGCGGTCTTGTAGGAGATGCAGGCGTGGAGCTCGCTGTTCATCTCGATGTTGTTGTAGCCGTAAATGCGGAGGATGTCCTCGATTACGTCGCAGGGGCGGCGCACGTCGAAGCGGTAGGTCGGAACCTCGAGCGAGAGCGTCACGTCGCCGCATTCGCATTCCTTGCGGCCCGTCACGCGGATTTCAAGGGACTCGAGAATCCTGTCGACGGTCTCGCGGGGGATTTCACGGCCGATGAGGGCGTTGACCTGACCGTAGGACAGCTCGACGGGGTAGGGGGCTGCGGGCTCGGGATAGATGTCGACAATCTCGCCCACGATTTCACCGCCGGCAAGTTCCTTTACCATCATGGCGGCGAGTTTCAGGGCATATACGCAGCCGTTGGGGTCCACTCCGCGCTCGAAGCGGAAGGAGGAGTCGGTGCTGATGCCGAGGCGGCGCGCCGTCCGGCGCACGCTCGTGGGATTGAAGCAGGCGCTCTCGAGGAAAATGTCGGTGGTCTTCTCGGTCGTTCCCGACTCGAGGCCGCCGAACACGCCGGCGATGCACTTGGCGTCCTCGCCGTCGCAGATCATGAGGTCGGCGGCGGAGAGTGTGCGCTCCACGCCGTCGAGCGTCACGAATTTCTCGCCCTCGGCCGCGCGGCGCACCACCACGTGGGCGCCCTTGAGCGTCGAGGCGTCGAAGCAGTGGAGAGGCTGACAGAAGGCGTGGAGGATATAGTTCGTGATGTCGACGATATTGTTGTGCGGACGCAGGCCTATGGCCGAGAGGCGTTCCTTGAGCCATTCGGGCGACTCCTTGACCTCGCAGCCGCGGATTGTCAGGCCGCAGTAGCGCGTCACGCCGTCGGCTGCCTTGACGTCGACTGTCACGCCCGCGAGGTCCGGGCGGTCGATGCGGAAGTCTTCGACCGAGGGACGGACGGCCTGCATGGCCGAGCGGTGCACGCTGTGCCAGGCCGCCAGGTCGCGCGCCACGCCGAAGTGGCTCGCCGCGTCGATGCGGTTGGGCGTGAGGTCCACTTCAATCACGTGGTCGTCCTCTATGTGGTAGTATTCGGCGGCGGGGTGCCCGATGAAGGACTCGGCCTCCGGGCCGAGCACGATGATTCCGTCGTGTGAGGTGCCGATGCCGATTTCATCCTCGGCGCAGATCATGCCGAGCGACTCGACGCCGCGGATTTTCGATTTCTTGATTTTGAATTCCTTGTCGCCGTCGTAGAGGGTAGTGCCGACGGTGGCCACTACGACGGTCTGCCCGGCGGCCACGTTGGGCGCGCCGCAGACAATCTGCACGGGTCCTTCGGGGAGGCCGAGGTCTACGGTGGTGATGTGGAGATGGTCGCTGTCGGGATGCTCGACGCAAGTGAGGACCTTGCCGATGACGATGCCGCGCAGGCCGCCGCGGATGCTCTCCACGAGTTCCACGCCGCCCGATTCAAGGCCGATCGAGGTGAGGGCTTCGCTTACTTCCGCGGCGCTCATTTCGATTTCCGGACGGAGGTACTGCTTCAGCCATTTGTATGATATTTCCATTGCAATGAAGATATGTTTTTTTTTCGCGCGTTTTCGGAGGACGTCTGCGGAGACTTCCCCTAACAAACTGCAAAATTACCAAATTTCCCGCAATAAGGCAACCCCGTGCGCGCAAAAAAAATCCGGAAGCGCTTTCGCGCCCCCGGATTTACCGTTAGGTGGAGTCTAAACTCTAAATTCTAAATCCTGCTTATTGCGCTGCGACGGCCTTGGCGCTCTTTTTTCTGCGGGAGTCGGCGAGGTAGGCGACGGGCGATGCCACGTAGATGGTGGCGAGGGTGCCGATGATTACGCCGAAGAGCATTGCGAAGGTGAAGGAACGGATGGCGTCGCCGCCGAGGATGAAGATGCAGAGGAGCACGAGGATTGTCGAGCACGAGGTCATGATCGTACGGCCGAGGGTCGTGTTGATCGAGTTGTTGATGGTCGTGTAGAAATCCTGCTTGGGGAAGAGTGCCGTATTCTCGCGCACGCGGTCGAATACCACCACGGTGTCGTTGATCTGGTAACCGATTACCGTCAGGATGGCGGCGATGAAGGTCTGGTCGACTTCCATTGCGAAGGGAAGCACGCCGTAGAAGATCGAGTAGAAACCGATGATGATGAATGCCGTGAAGGCCACTGCGGCGAGGGCGCCGAGGGAGAAGGCCACGTTGCGGAAGCGGACGAGAATGTAGAGGAACATCGCGATGAGGGCGATGATTACGGCGATGTAGGCGTCCGTGCGCATGTCGTCGGCGATGGAGGGGCCGACTTTCTGCGAGGAGACGATGCCCTGCGAGGCGTCGGTCGTCGAGAACTGCTCGGCGGTGATGCCCTGACGGAGGTAGGGCTTGAGCACCTTGAAGAGTTTGTCGGTGATTTCCTTGTCGGTCTCCTGGCCGTCGTACTGCGAGGCAATCTTGTAGTTGGTGGAGATGCGCACCTGGTTGGAGCTCTCGATGGTGATTACGGACACGGAAGCGCCTTCGAACTCGGGCTGGAGGGCTGCCTGGAGCTCTGTGGTGCTCACGGGCTGCTCGAACTTCACGATGAAGTTGCGGCCGCCGGAGAAGTCGATGCCCTGGTTGAGGCCGCGGACGAAGAGCGACACTATCACGATGGCGGCGAGGGCGAGAACAACGGTGAAGCTTACCTTACGCTGGCCGAGGAAGTTGATGTGGCTGTTCACGAACATCTTCCGGCTGATGGAGGTGGAGAAGGTAAGGTTGTTGAAGGCCTTGGTCTTGCTCATCCACATGAAGAAGAGGCGGCTCAGGAACACTGCGGTGAAGAAGGAGCAGACCAGACCGATGATGAGGGTCGTGGCGAAGCCCTTGATGGGACCGGTGCCGAAGAGCAGGAGGATAATGCCGGTGATGATGGAGGTCAGGTTGGAGTCGAAGATGGCCGAGAAGGCGTTGGAGTAGCCGTCGGCAAGGGCGTTGCGGACGTTCTTGCCCGAGCGGAGCTCTTCCTTGGTGCGCTCGAAGATGAGCACGTTGGCGTCGACGGCCATACCGAGCGAGAGGACGATACCGGCGATACCGGACATTGTCAGCACGGCCTGGAAGGACGAGAGGATGCCTATGGTGAAGAAGAGGTTGCAGATGAGGCAGACGTTGGCGATGAGGCCGGGGATGAAGCCGTAGAACACGCACATGAACACCATGAGGAGCACGAGGGCCACGATGAACGACACGAAGCCGTCGTGGATGGCCTGTTTGCCGAGCGAGGGGCCTACAACCATGTCGCTGATGATGTGTACCTTGGCGTCCATCTTACCGGACTTGAGCACGTTGGCGAGGTCGCGGGCCTCCTCGATGGAGAAGTCGCCGGTGATGGACGACTGGCCGCCTTCGATGGCGTCGTTGACGTTGGGGGCGGAGTAGACCTGGTCGTCGAGGACGATGGCCACCTGCTTGCCGATGTTCTGGCGGGTCACGCGGGCCCAGTCGCGGGCGCCCTGCGGGTTCATGCGCATGGACACCTCGTTGCCGCGGAGGGGATCATAGTTGGAGGATGCGTCGCTCACGGCCTTGCCGTCGAGGGCGGGCTGGCCGCCGTGGGCGCGGAGGGCGTAGAGCGCATAGCCGAGGTTGATTTCCTTGCCGTTGGCGTCCTGATGGACGGAGGGCTTCACGCTCCAGCGGAGCTTGAGGTCGGAGGGAAGGAGGTTCTTGGCGTAGGACGTGGCGAGGAGCGCGTTTACGGCGTCCATGGCCTTGGCGTCGGGAGCGTAGCCCACGGTGGCGCCGTAGCCGGGGTTCTGGAGCACGGCTACGAGAGCCGCGGGGTTGTAGACGGAGTCGTTGGCGAGGGCGCCCACCAGCGAGGAGAGCGCGCCCTGGACTTCGGCGCCCTGATATGTCTCGTAGAACTCGAGGTTGGCGCTGCGCTGAAGGAGGTCGCGCACGCGCTCGTGGTCTTTCACGCCGGGAAGCTCAAGAAGAATCTGGCCGTCCTTGCCCTGAAGCACCTGGATGTTGGGCGAAACAACGCCGAACTGGTCGATACGGTTGCGGAGGACGTTGGTGGCGGAGTTGTCGACGCGGTCCTTGACCTGGCTCTTGAGCGTGGACTTCACGGCGTCGTCGCTGCTGCCCGAGGGAATCACGCCCTGGAAGAGCACGGAGAAGTCGGCCTGAGGTTTGGCTTCGCGGTAGGCGTTGATGAAGGAGCTCACATAGTCGTCGCTCTGGTGCGACTCGACGGCGGCGTTGGCGCGCGCGAGGGCGGATTCGAAGACGGAGTCGGTGGCGCCGCTCTTCATCGAGCGGATCATGTCGGGCATGTCGACCTGAAGGATGACGTTCATACCGCCCTTGAGGTCGAGACCGAGGCCGAGGCCCCATTTGCGCACATCATTGAGAGTGTAGTAGCCTAAGTACACCTTCTCCTCGCCGAGCGAGTCCATGTAGTGTTTGTAGGCCTGGTTGTAAGCCGCGTCGTCGTTGTCGCCGCTCTCTGCCAGCGCGTATGTCGCCGCATTCTCTTCGTACTTGTTGGAGATGAAAGTGAACGAGAGATAGAAGAGACACACAACGACAAGGCATACCGCGATGACACCGGCTACGATGCTTCCTAAGTTTCCTTTGCTTTGCATGTAATTATTATGGTTTAAAATTGTTGAAAATTCAATGGTAGATTTTTGGCTCGCAAATATACGGTTTTTTTGCGACATAAACGGCACGTTCTGTCGCTTTTTTGCGATTTTTCCTCAATTCGCGTCTTTCGGGGCGCGAAAGTGTCAGAATTTGACTTCCACGCTCACGAGTCCCGTCAGGCCGTTGCCCGGCACCCACGGCAGCTGCTCGACGCGCCGGCAGAGGAGGTTTTCGGCGGCGATGCCCAGCGTCACGGTCTCCGTGATGTGGTACTGGCCGCGGAAATCGAGCTTCGATACGTTGCGCAGGCTCCGGGCCTCCGGAGTGAGGTTCAGCCCCGCGGCCACGGGGATGGAGTAGTAGCGCCGGCCGGTGCGGAGCTCGTAGACGAGCCCGAGATCGAGGTTTTCGAGGGGCTTGCTTCCGAGCTCGACTTTCGTCACGGTTCTGGCGCGGTCCCATGCATCGGCGAAGCCCGAGGTGTAGCTGTGGGGCAGTATCTCGAAGCTGGCGCGGGCCTTTACGTACTCGCGCCAGGTGTAGCCCAGCGAGCCCCCGGCGCGCCAGCCGCTTAGGTTGACGTTGAGGAAGGCGCCCTGCGGGGCCTCCGCGCCGCCGTAGGCGAGGGCCACTGGCATAAGGGCGTTGTGGGTCGAGGCATAGCCGCCGTAGAGCTCCAGCGATACGCCGCGGAAGGGGCCGATGTTGATGCCGAAGCGGGCGTCGACCGGCGTGTTCGAGCTCGTGTAGACATAGGAGCCGGGGGCGAAGGCGCCCATGCGCGTGTAGAGCGAGCGCAGGGAGTTGAAGCTGTCGCCGCCGGAGAATCTGGCGTACACAGCCACGGTGGAGGCCGGATTCCAGTCCAGAAGGACGTTGGGCGCCACGTGGACGTGGCTGCCGAGGTTCACGGTCGGGAAGCCTACGTCAAGGCCCAGGCGCGCGTTGACGTTCCGCCCCTGGATGCCGAAGTAGGGCATCACCTTGACTATCGACGAGGTGCGCCTGTCGGGGGCGCCGGACGTCACGGGGTAGACCGGCGAGGCGATGGCGTCGTTGGCGCTCCCGGTCTCGAGCAGGAGCAGCCCGCGCGAGCGGTGGAGGAATTGCGCGGATGCCTCCACTCCGGCATAGGCTGCCTTGGAGATTTTGGCGAAGCCCCCGAGTCTTACGCCCGTGAGGTTCTCCGACGCGCCCTCGAGTCCGCGGGGGCCTTCTGCGCCCTGGGTGAGGAGCTCCTTGCCTTCGCTGAAGTGGTCGAAGTCAGCCCCGATGTGCCATGCCAGGGGGCCGAGGGTGCTGTGGAGCGAGAGCGAGCCGTTGAAGGCGCTGAGGCTGCGGCTCTCGCCCTTGCTCTGCCCGGGATTCGCGGCGAAGGGGAGCTTGAGGGAGCCGTAGGTGTAGTCGAGGGCCGCGTTCAGGCGCGTCGACGCGCCGAAGCGCTGGAGAAAGTCGGCCCCGACGGTGAATATGTTCGACGACACGGTCTGGCGCTCGTCCTTGTCGTTCTTAGGGACGCCGCCGTGGGCCTTGTAGCTGCTTCCGTCGTACTGGAGCCATGCCCCGAGGCTGGTCTTCTCCTTGCGGATGAAGCGGTAGCCGGCCGAGGCTCCGAGCTGGAAGGAGGGGAAGTAGCCTATGGCGGCGTATCCCCGGTAGGGCGAGAGGCCCCGCAGGCCCGTGTAGTCCACGGCGCCGAGCGGCGTGATGACATTGTCGAATGACGACGCACGGGAGTATTCCGCGGGACGGAGTGTACGGGTCTCCGTTTCGGGCGAGAGGATGGAGGGGCGCACCGAGCCGAGGGGCGACGCCGGACGCTGGACGGGCACGACCGTGCGGTCGACGTTGATTTCCGTGCGGAGCGCCGGTTCCTCGGCAAGGACGGGCAGGGCTGCGGCGAGGGCGCCGGCGGCCGTCAGTATGTGGAGTCTTTTCATTTTTTCAAACGTGAGTCTATCATTTCGAAGATGTCGCTTTCTGTGCCGGGGTAGTTATCCTTGAGCGCGCGGAGGTATTCCTTGGCCTCGAAGGCCTTGCCCTGCGCGGCGTAGACGTCGCTGAGGAGGATGAATCCGCGGGCAAGCCAGTACTTGTGGGGCGTGCCCGACTGGGTGAACTTCTGAGCCCCGGCCAGAGCTTTGTCGAACTCGCGGGAATCGTAGAGGCTCTCGGCGAGATAGTAGGCGCTTTTCGCGCCGTAGAGGTCGTCGGTCTCGGAGGCGATGGAGCCCCAGAGCTTGCGCGCCTCGGCGGTCTTGCCTGTGCGGTCGAGAGCCAGCGCGCGGGTGAAGGTGGCCTCGTTACGGGCTTCCGAGCCTGCGGTGGACGAGCCGAGGATGGCCTCCGTGGCGCGGAGAACCATGTCGTAGTCCGCGAGGTCGCGGCCCACGCGCATTATCCCCATGCGGGCGGCGTTCACCTTCTCAGGCGAGGACGCCTTGCGCTCCAGTTCCTGCCAGGACGCGAGCGCCGCGTTGCCCTGACCGAGGGCATATTCTTCCTCGGCCTTGACAATCAGGGCGTTTTCGGCCACGGAGTGGTCCGGGAAACGGCTGACTATGGCCCGGGCGTAGTCGAAGGCCTGCTCGCGGCGGCCGTTCTCGCGGGCGTCGCGCATCAGCATCTCGAGCGCGCGCGGGGTATATGTTCCCGAGGGGTAGGAGGCCACGAAGTTCTCCAGGCGCAGGGTCTTGCCGTTCTGCACGAGCTCCCGCTCGGCGGTCTCGAAGTTAAGGGCCTCGGTCTCGTCGGCATCGGGCTTCGGGGCGCCTTCCACGGAGTTGATGAAAGCGAGGTATTCGTCGGCGCGGCCGTCGGTGGCGTATACGTTCTTGAGGAAGGTTGCGGCCTGCGCGGCCTCCTCCGAGGTGGGATAGAGACTGATAACGTCCTTGTACGCCTGAATGCCTTCGGTCCTGCGGCCCATGTTGAGGAGGGTGAGGGCCATCTGGAGGTAGCCCTGACGCCCCTGGGCAGTGGAGGGGTAGGCGTTGGTGAGCTCGCGGTAGACTTCTACGGCGCGCCCGGGGCGGTTCTGGTGCAGGAGTGCCTCTGTGAGCTCGAGCATGGCGTCGGGCATGAGCGACGACGAGGGGAAGGACGAGCGGAATGCCTCGAGGCTCTGCTCCTTGCCCTTGTAGTCGCGCTGGAAGCCGCGCATGAGCGCTTTCTGGAAGAGGGCGTAGTCGCCCGACGTGGGATTGGTGTCGTAGGCGCGGGAATAAAGCTCTGCGGCTTCGGGGAAGGCTGAGGCGTAGTAGCGGATGTCGCCGAGGCGGTTGAGGATGTCGGCCCGCACGGTTGCGTCCGTCGAGGCGTCGAAGGCCCGCGTGAAGGTCTTTTCGGCGGCGTCGTAGTTCTTGAGGCCGAATTCGGCGTAGCCGAGGGAGTAGAGCGCCACGGGGCGGTTCGCTGTCTCCGGGCCCGTCATTCGCAGGTATTCGTTGAATTTCTCCACGGCCGTGCCGTTGTTGCCGAGGGCGGCGAGGGCCTCTCCGGAGAGGAGAACGGTCTCGGCTCCGGTGCGCGAATTGTATTTTCTCAGCTTGTCGGCCTCGCCGAGGTATTCGAGGGCTTTTTCGGCCTGTCCGTCGGCAAGTGCGCGCGCGCCCAGGGTGTAGAGCACCGTCTGGCGCGCTTCCTGCACCTTGGCCGTGGGCTTGGGTATGCGGTTGAGGCCTGCGAGGGCCTTCTCGTAGTCGGCGTCGGCGAGGTAGCCCGCCGCGAGATATTCCTGGACGTCCGCGGCGTAGGCCCCTTCGGGGTACATACGCAGGAAGTTCTCGAAGGTCTCCACCGACGAGCCGAAGGGGATGGACGCCCCGGAGAATTTGGCCACGGCGTAGTTGTAGTAGGCCGATTCGCGCACCTTCGGGTCGGCGTCGCTCTTGAGCGCCTTGTCGAAGGCCATGAGGGCCGCGTCGGTCTTGCCGTCCTTGAGCATGGCCTGGCCTATGTACAGGTAGGCGCTCTGGGCTATGGCCTCGTTGGCCCCGCTGCCGAGGCTGGCGCTCACGGGCTGAAGTAGCCGCACGGCCTCGGCGTAGTTGCCCTCGGAATATTCCTCGAAGCCTAATATATATAAGGAGGTGAGTTCCGGCGCCGCGGTCGAAGCCACATATTCCCGCAGATAGGGGAGAGCCTCGGAGGTTTTGCCCTGACGGTAGAGGCTTTCGCCGGCTATGCGCCGTGCTTCGGCCACGTACATCGGGTCGAGGCCCGCGGTGTCCTTGCGGCGCAGGAGCGCGCGGGCCGTTGAGAGGGCCTGGCCGTACTCGCCGCGCACGAAGTATATCTGGCTGAGGTAGTAGTCGGCCATCGTGCCGGGCATCGTCGCCGTGTTGACGGTCTTCAGGCGCGCGAGCGCCGTGGAGTAGTCGCGTTTCCGGTAGGCGATGTAGCCGAGATAGAAGCGCGAGGCGTTGCCCCAGACCTTGTCGGAGCTCAGGCTTTCGAAACGGGCGGAGGCCTCGTCGCTGCGGTCAAGGAGCATAAGGGAGTAGGCCTCGCGGTAGACGAGTTTCTCCCGCAGGTGGGCCGGGAGAGCCGCGCCGTTCACCTCCGAGTACGCCCGGAGCGCTTTCTCGTACTCCTTCATGGCGAAAAGGCAGTCGCCCGTGCGGGCCAGGGCCTCCTGCCGCCGCATGCTCTCGGGGTAAGTGGCGAGGAACACGCGGAAGTACGACATCGCCGTCCGGGGGCCGCTCACGCGGTAGGCGCTCTGGGCCATCAGCCAGTCCGCTTCCTCCCGAAGGTCCGGGGAGAGCGTCGCACGGTCGAGGTGGCTCAGCTGGTCGAGGCACCCGGCATAGTTGTTGTCGCGGAACATTGCGGCCGAGCGGGCTATATATCCCTGATTGTCAGTAGAGTTTATCTGCGCGTGCGCGAGCCCGGGCGATGCCGCGGCCGCGAGGAGCGCTATGATTAGTCCTTTGTTCATAGTCGGTTTCAGCAAATACGTTACAAAGATATGCCAAACGAGTCAATTTCCCAAAAAAAAATTTCCCTCCGTCCCGGGGGTGGAACGAAGGGATTTCGGGAGGTGGGCGCTGAGGGATTCGAACCCCCGACCCTCTGCTTGTAAGGCAGACGCTCTGAACCAGCTGAGCTAAGCGCCCG
>ERZ808037.265-NODE-265-length-55473-cov-13.697289_pt1 | contig 55473 bp, 54 predicted proteins | sample MGYA00380190_ERZ808037 | MGnify/ENA primary metagenome ERZ808037 (study PRJEB31490, sample SAMN06133399) | mouse gut metagenome | isolation source: J9 | host: mice | place: China: Chengdu | collected 2015-05 ... | reverse complement strand
TCCCGAGTGGCCAAAGGGGACAGACTGTAAATCTGCTGCAAATTGCTTCGGTGGTTCGAATCCACCTCCATCCATTTGCTTTATGCATAAAAGTTTCAGATAAAGCATATGAATGTATTAACTAAATAACGCGGGGTGGAGCAGTCTGGAAGCTCGTCGGGCTCATAACCCGAAGGTCATAGGTTCAAATCCTGTCCCCGCTACTCGACTTTTATGTCGTGCCCAGATAGCTCAGTTGGTAGAGCAGAGGACTGAAAATCCTCGTGTCACTGGTTCGATTCCGGTTCTGGGCATTATTTATTTGCAAAAAGCGGAAGAAAAGGAAAAAACATTCTTTTTCTGCCGCTTATTTTATGTTATACTATAAGGTAGGACAAAAAGCGCATATAATTTTCATATAACATTTTTTATTATATGTTATACTGGGAAGAAACTATAAAAGCAGAAGTTGTTCGTTTATTTTGTCTATAAAGTAAATTCCGGAAATCGTCAGATCAGGCGCAGGATAGTTATACATAATGAGAAAAGAGATACTCTTTTTGCGCAAGGTTTATGCAGGCTTCGCTACTTTGTAGATGGCAGATGAGAATGGTTTTACGGGAAAAGGCATTGAGACAAAAATGTCTCGTAGAATATAAAGAAATGGCTGTTAGCCGATTTGAAATAAAAGAGAGGGAGATATGGATATAGGAATTAATGGAAACTGGCAGAGGCAAAGCCGCATTCGGCAGCGAAGTGAGAAACAGGCAGAGCGGTTTCGGCGGCGATTTCAAAAAGAGCGCAGGCTGCACCGTGCAATACGGGAGAATGCCATGGATATTTTGCATTCTTCCAATTTTCGCAAAACCAAGCAGCATGTGCAGCATGGGACAATGACGGTGAACAGCCACTGTATGGACGTGGCCAAATGCAGCCTGTATCTTAGTGAAAAACTGGCAAAGCTGCATATTCACTGCAATCGCCGGGAATTGATCAGAGGCGCTTTGCTGCATGATTATTTTCTCTATGACTGGCATGATAAAGAGCATGTGCAGATTCATAATTTGCATGGTTTCTATCATCCGGGGATTGCTCTGCGAAATGCTTCCGCTGAATACCGGCTGACTCCCAGAGAGAGGGATATTATTAAGAAACATATGTGGCCGCTGACGGTGGTTCCTCCTATGTGCAGAGAGGCCTGGATTGTGACTGTGGCGGACAAATGGTGTTCCACTTTGGAGACCTTGCGGCTGCGTCACGGGCATGGTGCTGTCAGATATCTGGCTGTGAACAATGAGGACTGCTGAGATTGGCCGTTGGGGCCCTCCTGCGGGGAGGGGAGATGAATTTTGGAGACACTTTTTGAACAACTCAGGGGTTATGGCAGGTCGGAAATATATCCTTATCATATGCCGGGGCATAAGAGACGGGGACTGGGGAATATGCCGGAACCTCTGGCGGAACTGGACATTACGGAGGTGGAGGGATTTGACAATCTTCACCAGCCGGAAGGCATATTGGAGGAGATGCAAAAATATGCCGCCGCGGCCTATGGCGCGGAAGAGAGCTATTATCTTGTGGGGGGAAGTACTTGCGGGATTCTGAGCGCGGTCAGCGCGGCCATTCCCCGGGAAGGCAGACTGCTGATTGCCCGCAACTGCCACAAATCCGTTTTCCATGCCGCATATCTCCGAGGGCTTCAATTATCCTATCTGGATCCGGGCCAAGTGCCGGAAGTGGGGATCCCGGAGGCTGTTACCGCCCGACAGGTGCAGGAGGCTTTGGAGAGGGAGCAGGGAATCCAGGGGATTCTGATTGTGTCTCCCACCTATGAGGGGCGGATTGCGGAAGTGGAAGAGATTGCCCGGATTGCCCATGGCTACGGTATTCCCCTGATAGTGGATGAAGCCCATGGCGCGCATCTGGGTTTTTACCCTGGCTTTGCCGGGGGAAGCAGCCGGGCGGGCGCGGATTTGGTAGTTACCAGCGTCCATAAGACATTACCAGCCATGACCCAGACGGCTTTGCTGCATGCGAACGGAACGCTGGTAGACAGGCGGATGCTGCGCCGTTTCCTCCGTATTTATCAGAGCAGCAGCCCTTCCTATGTGCTGATGGCCAGTATTGACAATGCTATACGTCTGGCCAGGGAGAAGGTTGATCTTTTTCGACAGATGACCATGAACTGGAATCGAATGTTGGAGAAATTGTCCAAATGCAGGGCTTTGACTGTATGGCCCCCTGCGTCATTGCCTCAAGCGGAATATCAAAGGCATCAGGATATGGGAAAATTGGTGATTTCCGTGCAAGGGACAGGGATAACCGGGCAAGAATTATATAGAGAGTTGCTGGAAAACTATGGTTTACAGCTGGAGATGGCATGTCACAGCTATGTGCTTGCCATGTTTACCATCGCCGATACAGTCCAGGGGTATGAGCGCCTGACCAAAGCGCTTTTGGATATGGACAGCCGGATAGGCCGACCGGAGAGCCAGCGATATTTTCAGGCAGAGTCCGGCTGCCTGGCTTCGATTCCGACAGATGGAATACCGGAGCTCGGAGAGGATGTGCAGCGTTCGGCAAAGACGGCCGGGGAGCCTGCGCCGCCGGGGAGCAGGAAAGGCATGAGATTGTCTGAATGTTGGGATTTGCCGGTGGAATGGGCTGTGCTGGCAGATGCAGTGGGCAGATCTGTGGGGGAGTTTGTTTCCATTTATCCGCCGGGGACGCCCATGCTGGTGCCGGGAGAGCGGCTGGAGAAGGCCGACCTGGAACGGATTCTGCAATACCTGGCGGATGGCCTGCAGGTGCAGGGCATTTCCGTGAAGGAGGGACGGCCGGGACTGATGGTGCTGGCGGAACAGGCATAGGCCCCGAACAACATTCGGCAGGGCAGTAGTTCCGGGGATGCGCCCGCAGTTAAGGCGTGAAGCGGGCACGGTATGATGGGATCAGAAATAAAAATATAGAAAGAAGGAAATGAGCATGAGAAAGACAAAAATTGTTTGTACCATTGGACCTGCGTGTGAAACGGAGGAGAAATTAAGGGAATTGATGCTGGCGGGCATGGATGTGGCCAGGTTCAATTTTTCCCATGGAACCCATGAGGAGCAGAAGGTTAAGCTGGAGATGGTTCTGAAAGTGAGGGCGGAACTGGGGCTGCAGGTCGCAACGCTGCTGGATACAAAAGGCCCCGAGATTCGGCTGCGGGATTTTGAGGGAGGCAGAGCGGAACTGGTGAGGGGACAGAAGTTTGTGCTGACAACGGAAGAAATTCTGGGAAACAGCCAGCGTGCGGCCATTTCCTATAAGAATCTGCGGAAAGATATCAGTGTGGGGACCCATATTCTGATCGACGACGGCCTTATTGAGATGTGTGTGGAGGAGATTACGGATACGGACATTGTCTGTACGGTCCTGAGCGGCGGCCCGGTGTCCAACCACAAGGGAGTCAATGTGCCCGGCGTGGTACTGTCCATGCCCTATATCAGTGAAGTGGACAGGGAGGACATTCTGTTTGGCATTGAAATGGGGTATGAATTCCTGGCGGCTTCCTTTGCCAGAAGTAAGGAGGACATCCTGGAGGTGCGTGAAATTCTGGATGCCCACCACAGTGATATGAAGATCATCGCCAAGATTGAAAATATGCAGGGAATAGAGAATCTTGAGGAGATTTTGGAGGTGTCTGACGGCGTAATGGTGGCCCGAGGGGACATGGGAGTGGAGATTCCCATCGAGGAGATTCCCGCTCTGCAGAAGCGGATGATCAAAATGGCGGTGAACCAGGGAAAACATGTGATCACAGCAACCCAGATGCTGGAATCCATGATTAAGCATCCCAGACCCACCAGAGCGGAGGTAACGGATATCGCCAATGCCATCTATGACGGCACCACAGCCATAATGCTCTCCGGTGAGAGCGCCGCGGGAAAATATCCCGTGGAAGCGGTGGAAACCATGGCCCGCATTGCTGAATGCGCGGAGAAGGACTTAAACTACCGGGGCCGGATGGATGAACTGGCATCCAAATGCAATCCCGATACCACCACGGCGATTTCTTATGCCACCTGCACCACAGCCATGGATCTGCATGCCAGCGCCATCATCACTGTGACCATGTCAGGTTTTACTGCCACAAAAGTGGCAAAATATAAACCTTCCTGTCCCATCATCAGCTGCAGCGTGAACGCCAGAGTGTGTAAGCAGTTGAATCTGCTGTGGGGCTGTAAGCCCCTGTTGCTGCCGGAGAAGGACGACACGGAGGAACTGTTCGACGCGGCGGTGGAAGAAGCAAAGAAAGCGGGATATATCAAAGACGGGGACCTGGTGGTCATCACTGCCGGGGTGCCTCTGGGTAAATCCGGAACCACCAATATGATCAGGGTAGTTGAGGTTAAGTAGGAACTATGGGCAAAATAATATGTCTGATGGGGAAAAGTTCCTCTGGAAAAGACACCCTATATAAGCATCTGATGTCGGACAGGGAGTTGGGGCTGCGTCCCATCGTGCCCTATACCACCCGGCCTATACGGGCCGGGGAGCAGGACGGTGTGGAGTACTATTTTACGGACGAGGAAGGATTTCGCAGACTGAACGTTGAAGGCAGGATTATTGAGGAGCGGTCCTACAGGACTGTCCACGGACTATGGCGGTATTTCACAGTGGCGGATGATAAAATTGACCTGGAGGCGGCGGATCACTGTCTGATCGGCACGCTGGATGTCTATCTAAGTCTCCGGGATTACTATGGACCCGAGCGGGTATTGCCTGTGCTGGTGGAATTGGACGATGGAGAACGCCTGGCCAGAGCGCTGGCCAGGGAGCAGGCCCAGCAGCATCCCAGGTATGAGGAGATGTGCCGCAGATTTCTGGCGGACAGCCAGGATTTTTCCGAGAAGCGTATTGCTCAGGCGGGGATCACCAGAAGATTTCGAAATGAAGATTTGGAGCGCTGCCTGGAGGAAATTCATGGATACATAGAGCAGTGCAGGCAGTGAGCCGGGGGAAGCCATATGGATATCAAAGTAAACCAAGTAAATAATACCATGCCGGTGGAAAATACCGCCCCGGTCCAGCAGGCGGACGGTAATTTCAAGTTTACGCTGGCCAGCCATATAGAGGAGGCCGAACTGCAGGAGCGGCTCAGCGGCCTGATGGAACAGATTACCATGGAGGGAGAGAAGCTGGCGAAACGCAAGGACCTTCGGGACATGAAGCATTACCGGGGGTTGGTCAAGGAGTTTATGAACGAAATCATCAGCCGGTCCCATTCTTTCTCCAGAGAGAATTTTCTGGACCGGAAGGGGAGACACCGGGTCTATGGTATCGTGCGGCTGGTGGATCAGAATCTGGATGACCTGGCCCAGGAACTGATGAAGGACGAGAAGGATAATCTGGCAATCCTCTCCAAGATCGGTGAGATCAGAGGATTGCTGCTGGATATTTTCATGTGACAAATGAGCAGGGAGTTGCTTTTGTACCGTCGGTGCGGCGTGCCGGCAGGGAGGACGCAGCGCCCGGATAGGGGGCAAAATGGCAGGATTTCAAGATATCGTAGGGCAGGAGCAGCTCAAGGCGCATCTGCAGGGAGCGTTGGAGACACAGAAGGTATCCCATGCTTATATTATCAACGGGGAAAAGTCCTCCGGCAAAGAATTTATTGCCCGGATATTTGCGACGGCGCTGCAGTGTGAACAGGGGGACATAGAGCCTTGCGGCCAATGTCATTCCTGCAGGCAGGCCTTGTCCGGGAACCAGCCGGATATCATCTATGTGAGCCATGAGAAGCCCAACACCATCAGCGTTGACGATATTCGCACGCAGGTGAACAATGATGTTGCCATAAAGCCCTACAGCAGCCGCTATAAGGTTTATATCATCAATGAGGCGGAAAAAATGACGCCCCAGGCGCAGAACGCCATCCTGAAAACTTTGGAGGAGCCGCCGGAGTACGCGGTGATTCTGCTGTTGGTATCCAATGTCAACACTTTGCTGCCCACCATCCTTAGCCGCTGTGTACTGCTGAACATGAAGCCCGTGAGAGATGCTTTGGTGAAAAAGTATCTGATGGAAGAAATGCAGGTGCCGGATTACAAAGCAGATGTGTGCGTGGCTTTTGCCAGGGGCAATGTGGGGAAGGCCAAGGCACTGGCATCCAGTGAGGAGTTCGAGAACGTGAAGAGCGAAGCACTGGCACTGCTGAAATATTTGCAGGAAATGGAGATCCCGGAGATTGTCACGGCTGTGAAAAAAGCAGGGGAGTATAAACTGGAGGTCAACGATTATCTGGATATCCTGGCTATCTGGTATCGGGACGTGCTGCTGTTCAAGGCCACAGCCGATGTGAACCATCTGGTGTTCCGGGAGGAGATCCAGACCATCCGGAAGGTGGCGGGGCGCAGCAGTTACGAGGGCATCGAAAATGTGATCCGCTCGCTGGACAAGGCCAAGAGACGCCTGGATGCCAATGTGAATTTTGATCTGGCAATGGAACTGCTTTTTCTGGAAATGAAGGAAAACGGGTAAGAATTTTCCTCTTCCTTTACATATTGAATTGTGTTAGAATGTTTAAAATATTTGTGAAACATACTATGAAAACGAAGGCGTTTTGCTATTTTTTATAATGTTTAAAAGTGAGGTATATAGATGACAAAAGTAGTAGGTATCAGGTTCCGCACCGCAGGCAAAATTTATTTTTTTGATCCGCTGCAATTTGAAATAAAGCGGGGAGACAATGTAATCGTGGAGACTGCCAGAGGCATAGAATTTGGGACGGCGGTGAGCGATGCCAGAGAAGTGACGGACGACAAAGTGGTCCAGCCCTTAAAGCCGGTGCTTCGATTGGCCAATGAACGGGACAGGCAGCAGGAGGCGGACAACAAGCGGAAGGAGAAAGAGGCCTATAAGATATGCCTGGAAAAGATTCAGAAGCATGGGCTGGAGATGAAACTGATTGATGCGGAGTACACCTTTGACAATAATAAGGTGTTGTTTTACTTTACCGCAGACGGACGCATTGATTTCCGCGAACTGGTCAAGGATCTGGCAGGCGTGTTCAAGACCCGTATAGAACTTCGGCAGATCGGCGTTCGAGACGAAACCAAGATTCTGGGGGGAATCGGAATCTGCGGCAGACCTCTGTGCTGCCATACCCATCTGTCGGATTTCATACCCGTGTCCATTAAAATGGCCAAGGAGCAGAATCTGTCTCTGAATCCCACCAAAATTTCCGGCGTGTGCGGCAGGCTGATGTGCTGTCTGAAGCATGAAGAAGACACCTATGAGGAATTGAACCGCAGACTTCCCGGCATCGGTGACTTTGTGACCACCGAGGACGGACTCAAGGGGCAGGTGCAGAGTGTAAATGTGCTGCGCCAACTGGTAAAAGTGGTGGTGGATAAGGAGGATGAGAAGGAAATCCTGGAATATCCGGTGGAAGAACTGCGTTTTAGACGCCGCCACAGCAAGAAGGAACAGATGGAACTGTCCAAGGAGGAATTGCAGGAACTGGAACGCATGGAGCAGGAGGATCAGCTGGAGAGCCGGGAGGAGCAATCGGATTCCCGGGACGGAAAGCAGGAGCGGAGCGACAGATTCGGAGAAGCGGGAGCCGAGAAACGCGAGCGGCAGGAACGGCCCGTCAGGACGGGAAGAGAACGGGCAGGCAGGGATAGACGTCAGGAGCATGGCCAGCGGCAGCAGGAAAGCGGGGAACGGCAGCGGTACAGCCGGGAGGGAAACCAGGATCGGAGCGAGCGCTACAGCCGGGAAGGAGGCCAGGACCGAAGCGAGCGGTACAGCCGGGAAGGAAACCAGGACCGGAGCGAGCGCTACAGCCGGGAGGGAGGCCAGGACCGGAGTGAGCGCTACAGCCGGGAGGGAAGCCAGGACCGAAGCGAGCGGTACAGCCGGGAGGGAGGCCAGAGCCGCCGCGGCAGATATGAGCGGGGCGAGGGAAATGCCCGGCGGGACCGAGGATCGGATCGTCGTGAATATCAGGAGAACAGGCCTGAACGCCAGGGCAGAGGAGAACGCCAGGAGCGGGGAGAGAACCGCCGGAGAGGCGATTCCCACAGCCACCGTCAGGGCACCCCGGGTAATCGCCCGCGCAGGGAGCGCAGTGATCATGAGTGGGAACAGAATGATTGAACCGGGAAATCCGGAAGCCGGTATGCTGAAGGATGGGGAGCGCCTTGACGATTTGCAGCGCAACGGATATCGGATCATCCAGCATCCGGACAAATTCTGCTTTGGCATGGATGCGGTGCTGCTCTCCGGCTTTGCAGGGGCCAGAGAGGGGGAACGGGTGCTGGACCTGTGCACCGGCACGGGGATTATCCCCATACTCATGGAGGCCAGGACCGGGGCGGCTCATCTCACCGGCCTGGAGATCCAGGAGGAAAGCGCGGATATGGCCCGGCGCAGCGTGCTGCTCAACGGATTGGAAGAGAAAATAGACATTGTAACAGGGGATATCAGGGAAGCAGGCCATTACTTTTCGTCTGCTTCTTTTGACGTGGTCACCTGTAATCCCCCTTATATGATCGGTAATCACGGGCTGGCCAACCCGGAGGCCCCCAAGGCGATTGCCCGGCACGAGATTCTCTGCACTCTGGAGGATGTGGTGGGCCAGACCGCCAGGCTGCTGAAGCCGGGCGGGCATTTTTATCTGGTACACAGGCCCTTTCGGCTGGCGGAAATTATTTCCCTGCTGGTGGAGTACAGACTGGAACCCAAGAGAATGCGCCTGGTACATCCTTATGTGGACAGAGAACCCAACATGGTTCTGGTGGAGGCAGTGAGAGGCGGCAAACCCCGTATGACAGTGGAGAAACCCCTGATCATTTTTCAGGAGCAGGGCAAGTACAGCCAGGAGATTTGTCAACAGTATGGATTTTGACATAATAAGCGGACACCGTTCCTCTGGTGCTTCTTCAGGGAGGGACATGGGGGCCGGGAGACGTGAGAAAAGCAGGGAGGACAGGATATGGCCGGTACATTGTATCTGTGCGCCACCCCCATCGGGAATTTGGGGGATATGACCCCCAGGGTGGTGGAAACTTTGAATATGGTGGATGTGATTGCGGCGGAGGACACCCGCAACAGCATTAAATTATTGAATCATTTTGACATCCATACCCCCATGACCAGCTATCATGAATATAACAAGGTGGAGAAGGCACAGCTGCTGACGGAAAGACTGCTGGCGGGGCAGAATGTGGCGCTGATCACGGACGCGGGGACTCCCGCCATCTCCGATCCGGGGGAAGTGCTGGTGCGCATGTGTCTGGAACAGGGCATACCCGTCACCAGTCTGCCCGGTCCGGCAGCCTGTATCACCGCCCTGACGCTTTCAGGGCTGTCTACCAGGCGCTTTTGCTTTGAAGGATTCCTGCCTGCGGAGAAAAGGGATAAAGCGGCGGTTCTGCAGGAGCTGTCCCAGGAGAGCCGCACCATAATACTTTACGAGGCGCCCCACCATCTGGTAAGAACACTGGAGGAACTGTACCGAGTTCTGGGACAGCGTCGGATTACCCTGTGCAGGGAACTGACCAAACGCTTTGAGACGGTGATGCCCACCACCTTGGAGGGGGCTTTGGCCTACTATCGGGAGGAGGAGCCCAGGGGAGAATACGTACTGGTTATCGAGGGGAAAAGTCTGGCGCAGAAAAAGCAGGAAGATATCGCGGCCTGGGAGGACAAATCCATAGAGGAGCATATGGAATACTATCGTATGCAGGGATTGGACGAGAAAGCGGCCATGAAACAGGTAGCCAGGGACCGGGGGTTGAGCAAGAGAGATATCTATCGGCATCTTCATGTGGAATGATATATGCTCTGGAACGGTTTTCAGAAAAACGCAGTAATACAGGATATGCGGGCAGCTTAAGGAAGGAGAACATATGGCGTCGAATTGTGACACTTGTGTCAATTATGTTTTTGACGAGGATGAGGAATACTATTACTGTCTGGTAAATCTGGACGAGGACGAGATGTACCGTTTTCTCACGGGTTCCCAGGGAGCCTGTCCTTATTACCGGCCTGACGATGAGTACGGCGTGGTACGTCATCAAATGTAATGAGAAGTAAATCTTAAATTTGACATAAAATAACATATTGTGCAAATGCATAGGAAATCCTCTGTGGACACATACTATCTCTGGAATTCAAAAAGCGGTTGTTCGGACAACTGCGGGACTTTCATAAGGAGGTAGAGACATGTCCAACATTTCAGAACTTGAATTGCAGAATCTCAGACACCTGATCGGCGGTTATGACACCACCCACTGCAAGATGAAGGAGTACGCGGAGGGCGCCCAGGATCCCCAGATCAAACAGTTTTTTGAGAAAGGTGCCCAGTCTGCCATGCAGAACAAACAGCAGTTGATGAAGTTTTTAGGGTAGAACCGGCGGAAAATAAGCGGATCTAAGATAGGAGGAGCAGACGATGCAGATGCAGGAAAAAACCATGGTAGCGGATACCCTGACCGGTATCAACGGGGAACTGGTGCGCTATGCCGAGATGATTCCCCAGACGGAGAATAAGGAACTTAAGCAGACTTTGAAGCAGTTTCGCAATGCCTGCGAGCAGTGCCAGGAAGAGCTGTACGGCATTGCCCGTGAGAAGTCTTACTATGTGCCCGCCAGCAAGGCCACCGAAGAGGAAGTGGCCCATGTGAAGAGTCTTTTCACCAGCAAGACATTATAAGAGGCGTTAAACGGCAGATCTAAGTAAAATGGAATAAAGCGGCGGAAATGGCCTTTTGATAGGAGAGGCTGTTTCCGCCTTTTTTCAGTTCAAAATTTTCATTAAAAAATCCGAATACATAGGATTCTTCATATTGGAGAGACTAAAGAGGAATCACAGGCGGGAATGGATAGCACAAGAGGATATTGTACAGTTACAAACCCACTAAAGAACTGTGAGTTTTGCTACAAAACAGAGTTTAAAACTTGTATATATGTACAAAATGAAAAGAAGTCACTTGACTTATATCCTGGATATGGTAATATAGACTTACAAAATGTAAAGTTACAAAATGCATAGAAAGGCAGGGAGGCGCAAAGTGAAAAAGAAGGTATCAATCAGGAAGGTGCTCAGCCTGGGACTGGCTCTGGCGATGCTGACAGGTCTTTTATCCGGCTGCGGCAAGGAGGAGAAGGAGAAGAACACATTCACTTTTGCCACATGGGCGGCCGGCACGGAACTGGAGGAGTTTCAGGCCATCATCAACAAAGTGAATGAGGCGGCGGGCGGAGAGTATAAAATCGAGGTTCTCAGCATCCCCTCGGACTATTATGTAAAGATTTCCACGAAGATTGCGGCCAAGAATTGCCCGGATTTCTTCTGGATGACCCAAGAACTGATTTCCAAATATGCTCAGATGGGAGCGCTGGCCAATATCACGGAACAATTTCAGGGCAGTGAGAACCTGACGCCGGATATGTACTACGAGGGAGTGGTTGCCTCCTCCATGTATGACGGTTCCTATTGGGGACTGCCCTGGATCGCCAATCCTTTGATTGTTTATTACAATAAGGACATGTTTGACGAACTGGGTATCGCCTGTCCCGGGCCGCAGGATGACTGGACCTGGGAGGAATTTCTGGATGTATGCCGGAAGTTCAGCGGACAGGAGTACAGAGGCAATACCGTCTATGGCACCGTGGTGGACGGCTGGCCCAATATAGAGACTTTTATCTGGGCCGGAGGCGGGGACATCATCGCCGAGGACGGGCAGACCATTCTGCTGAGCAACCCGGAGGCACAGAAGGGAATGGGCTATCTGCAGACCATTGTGGCGGAGAATCTCAGTCCCAGATATGCGGAGGTGGCCAGCCTGGGCGACAACAATGTGTGGTTTGAGAAGCAGCGGGTAGCCATGTATTTCGGCGGTATGCAGGATAATTTTGAGAACAAGATTGCCGCCATGGGTGAGGACGAACAGTTCCAGATCGGCTATGCGCCCATGCCCATGTGTGATGACGGCGGGGCCTGGAGTTTTGACTGGACGGCTTCTACGGTAATGGCCAAGTCCCTGGAGGGCAATGAACTGGCTTACAAGGCTTTGGAGGCGGTGACGCAGGCGTTCTTTGAGTGGAAGATCGCGCCCCCGGTGAAAGACTCTCTGGAAAATGTGCTGGAGATCGCTCCTCAGAAGGCGGCGGCCATGGAAACCATCGGCTACACCATGGAATATGCCCGCTCGGCCAATTATATCCCCGAGTGGTCGGATATCAATGACAAGTTATGGTACAACCTGTATGTATCCCTGCTCAACGATGCGAACTTTGATTATAAGGCCAAGATGAACGAGATACAGCAGTATTCCGAAGGCCTGGTGAGCAAGCGGCAGTAGGGGCATACGCAGCAGCGCGGGCGCAGCCCCAATCATGGAGCGCGCCCGGACGGGAACATGCGGCCCCGGCGGGGACGGACAGAGGCAGTGCGGGTAAGCCGCGCGGATTGGAGTGTTTATGAGACAGAAAAGGCAGAGGGCGGGATTCTATTTTGTACTGCCGTGGCTGATCGGGCTGTGCCTGTTTACGGCGCTGCCCATGGTGGCAGCAGTATATATCAGTATGACCGACTGGGATATCGTGGGGAATGCCAAATTTGTGGGACTGGAGAATTATATCACTCTGTTCAAAGCGGAGGAATTTGTCAAGAGTCTGTGGGTGACGGTGCGCTATGCGGTGATTGCCGTTCCCCTGATCATCGCCACATCCCTTACGATTGCGGTGCTGGTCTCCAAGAATCATAAGGGCACAGGCGTTTTCCGGGTCATCTATTATATGCCCGCCATAGTTTCCGGCGTGGCGGTGGCCATCGTGTTCAAATGGATTCTGGATCCCAGTTATGGATTGCTGAACGGTATTCTGGCATTTTTCCATATACAGGGACCGGACTGGCTGTATGACCCGGACTGGGTGCTGCCGTCCTATCTGATCATGGCGGTATGGGGGGCGGGAGGAAGTCTTCTGACCTACCTGGCGGCGCTGAAGGATATACCGGAAGATTTGTATGGGGCGGCCATGATAGACGGGGCCAACACCCTGCAGAAAGTGCGTTTTATCACAGTACCCCTGATGACGCCCATTATTTTCTACAATCTGGTGCTGGGGATCATCGGCGCTTTCCGTAAGTTCACCGATGCCTATGTGCTGGGAGGCGCAGGCAAGGAAGGCAATTTCTACATGGTCTATCTGTATGAGGAAGCCTTCGGGCATTACAGGATGGGGTACGCCACGGCATTGGCATGGGTTTTGTTTGTGATCATCCTGCTTCTCACATTTATAGTCAACTGGACTAAAAAATATTGGGTATACAGCGAGTAGATACTGATTAACACAATCACACAGATACAGCCGGAGCATGGCTTCAGCCATACTCCAGGTATGCGGGAATGAGGGATATTTGGATATGAGCGCGATAAAAGTAAAAAAACCCGGAAAGCATATGGGACAGGCAAGGCTTGTGTTGTGGTATGTGGTGGTATGCCTGGGGGCGGTGATCATGCTGCTGCCCTTTGCCTGGATGATCAGCACCAGTTTCAAGGCGGAAAACGAGATTTTCACCGTGCCCATCAGATGGCTGCCCTCCAGGATTACGCTGCAGAACTATGCGAAAGCGCTGGAAGTGGTACCGATTTTCAAGTGTATGCTGAACACGCTGATCATCGCTTTGCCCAAGATTCTGGGAGAGGTATTGGTGTCGGCCCTGGTGGCTTTCGGCTTTGCCCGGTTTGAATTCAAGGGGCGCAATACCATGTTTATGATAATGCTGGCCACCATGATGCTTCCCTATGAGGTGACCATGATCCCCACCTTTATGGTGTGGTCCGGGCTGGGATTTTCGGACAGCTATGTGCCCCTGGTCCTGCCAGCGTTCTGCGGTTCGGCATCCTTCATATTCTTTCTGCGGATGTATTTTGAGACGGTTCCGAAAGATTATGAGGAGGCGGCCTGGATCGACGGGGCAAGGAATATGACGGTCTTCCGCACGGTGTTCCTGCCTCTGGCAAAGCCTGCACTGGTCACCATCTGTCTGTGGTCCTTCATGGGCACCTGGAACGACCTGCTGGGACAGTTGATCTATATTGACTCCCAGGAGAAATATACCATACAGCTTGCCCTGGCCTCCTTCAGTTCCATGACCGGGGAAACCCTTTGGGGGCCGCTGATGGCGGCGTCATTTATGGCTTTGATCCCTGTAATTGCCCTTTTGCTTTACGCTCAGAAGTACTTTATGGAGGGCGTAAAGATGGGCGGCATCAAGGGATAAGCAATAGAAACTACTTTACAAACATTTTTAAATGGAGGGAATTGGTATGAAAAAGAAATTATTGGCACTTGGAGTAGCGGCGGTGATGTTGGCAGGATGCCTGACCGCATGTGGTAATGACGGCGGCACCAGCGCTAAGGGCGGATGGACTCCGGTTCAGGAATTTACCTACAAGGATATCGCCTCCTGGGGCAGCATGCAGACCCCTTCTGAGGGAAGCGGCGCGGGAAGCATCGCGGCAACCAACGATGCGGACGGCTATGTGACCATCCAGGCTGCGGCCGATGGCTGGGGCGGCGTGGAGTCAGGATATTTTGAGATCGATCTGTCCAAAGAGCCTGTGATTCTGGCTAAGATTTTTGAGAATCCCGACGGCTACAACTGGGGTATGAAGGTGGTTCCCGAGAATCCCATGACAGACCATGAATGGGGCCTGTATGTGATCAACGACAACAATCTGAAATGGAACAAATACGCGGGCGTGGATCTGAAGGAGGCTCTGGGTGAAGATTTTGTGGGCATCTATGGAGAACAGTGCAAGATCAAACTGTGGATCTATCCTGCGGGCGGTCCGGAAGGTACCGTGTCCGTGTCGGAGATCCTGGTGCTGAACACGAAATAATCGGAATCGTAACGCAGGGTGGAGGGGGGACTTCCACCCTGTGTTGTTAAAGGCTGGAAAACGAAGGCGAGGGCGGCATGAAAAGGCTTACGGCATTTATACTGGTGATTATAATGATAGTGATGACATCCTGCGGGCAGGGTGCGCAGGAAGGGGAAAGGGATATGAACGGACAGAAGGAAATACCCCGCATTGCCCGGTATGGCAGTGAAATACCCGGAGATTATAAGTGGTTTGACTACAGGTCCGCAGCTTTGGCCTATGACGCGCTGCTGTATGGGGAACAGCCGGAAGGGGCGTATTTCCCGCTTCTCTGGCAGGATGCGGCCCATGATACCTTTGGTTTTGCGGCCTATGTGGGAGACGGCCGAACCGGCAGTAACGGCAGCCAGGAAGCGGTGGCCACGGTGGCTTCCGTACTCAGCGCCACACTTCTGGGAGTGGACAAGAGCAGCCAGAACGGGATCAATTATGTATCCCAGCTGCATGCCTATTTTTCACAGGAGGAAGCTGTGGTACTGAACAATCCCGGCGGCAGTTCTCAGGGGGCCTCCATGTGGTATATGCTCTACCCCGCCATTCTTTTTGGGCAGGTATCTGCTCTTTATCCGGAGGAAACACAGATTCGGGAGGACGCTCTGACCACCATGGAAAGCTGGTATCAGGCTTATCTGGTCATGAAGGAGTCGGGCAGCTTTGATTATACCGGATTTGACTTTTCCACCATGCAGCCCTATGCAAATGGTATATGGAAGGAGCCGGACTGCGCGGCGGGCATTGCGGTGCTGATGCAGATGGGCTATGACATGACGGGCAGGCAGGAGTACGGGGAGGCCGTGGCCGGCTGCCTGGATTATCTGACAGGGTATGAGGGAAGTCCTCTCTACGAAGTGCTGCTGTATTTTGCGCCCTCCCTGGCGGCCCGGCTCAATGCGCAGCAGGGGAAGGCCTATGATGTGGATAAGCTGTTGGCCGATTCGCTTAACGGAAGTTCCATTCCCCGGGGCGGCTGGGGCTCCATCACCGGGCAATGGGGAGACTATACCGTGAACGGGCTGATCGGAAGCACCTCGGACGGCGGCGGATATGCCTTCTCCATGAATACCTTTGCGGGCGGCTATGCTTTGGCGGATCTGGCCAAGTATGATCCCCGGTATGCCAGAGCCCTGGGCGTTTGGTATCTGAACGCGGCGTCTGCCAGCCGGTATTTCTTCCCCGGGGAGACGGCCCCGGAGAAGCAGTCTTCCACAGGTCATGAGGCGGCCATGGAGTTCATCGGCATCGCCGGCAAGGCTGTGCCCTTTGAGGGGATACGTAAGAGCAGCAATTCCCAGACGCCCTGGGTGGGGGGAGATCCCACCGTTTACGGCTGGGCCGACACGGATCTGTCCCTTTACAGCGGCGGACACACGGGGATGTTTGCCGCCGTGGCGGAGGCCACGGATGTGGAGGCCATATTGCGGATTCGGTGTGACGGTACACCGGGCATGGCCTCGGGCTGTGCCACCAGCCTACTGTATAATCCCCATGACCGGGAGAAAAAAGTGACTTTTATGCTGCCGGAGGGACGCTGGGATTTGTTTGACAGTGTGGAGAAACAAATTGTGGCGGAAGGCGCGGAAGGAAGCGCGGTGCTGACTCTGGGGCCGGGACAGGCGGCGGTGTTGGTGGAAGTGCCGGCCGGAACCCGGATTGTCCATGAAAACGGTCAATATACGGCCAATGGCGTCTGGATTGCCTCGGACACGGTGACCGTGGAGATCGACGGACTTGAAAACAACGATAAGGTAAGCGGCCGGGTGAAACTGGAGATCCTGGTGACCGCCACAGATCCCGAAACCACCGTCTCGGAAGTGGTGTTGGAGATCGACGGGAAGGAGACTTTGTACGGGCCGGGGGAGGACGTGATATTCCAAACCGGAGAGTATGGTACCGGCAGCAAAAATGTGAACGTCACGGTGCGGATGTCCGACGGCAAATCGGACGCGGCGGGCATTCGCCTGAACTTTGAACAGTAAAAACAGTAAAGGGGACAGACATGATCAGAGAACCGAAAAGACCCATTATCACCCCGGCGGATGTAAAACCGTCCAGGGACTTCCTCAAAGTGGACGGCGTATTCAACTGCGGCGCGGCAAAGCTGGGAGACGAATATATCCTGCTGTGCCGGGTGGCGGAATCCTGCAGGGAGCAGGAGGACGGATATGTGTGCATACCCGTCTATAACGAGAAGACGGAAAGGCTGGAAGTGGTGAAGCTGGACCGGGAGGAGGTGGGGCATAAATATGACATGAGCGATTCCCGGATGATTTTCCGGAAAAATGCCAGCGGTATCAAAAAGATCAAGTATCTGACCTCTCTCTCTCATCTTCGCCTGGCCCGCAGCAGGGACGGCATTCATTTCCAGGTGGAAGAGCAGCCGGCTCTTCCGTTTTCCGGGCGATATGAGAGATGGGGGATGGAAGATCCCCGTATCACCTATATGGAGGAAGAGGGCAGATTCTGCATTACCTATACGGCGGTGTCGGAACTGGGGGCCATGCCGGGGCTGCTGCTTACCCGGGACTTTAAGGAGTTCGAGAGGCTGGGAGCCATATTTCCTCCCGAAAATAAGGATGTGGTTCTCTTCCCCAGGAAAATAGGCGGGCTGTACTATGCCTGTCACAGGCCCGTGCCCTACGAGATCGGCACCCCGGATATCTGGATGGCCTCCTCCCCCGATCTGGTACATTGGGGCGGGCACAGGCATGTATGCGGTGTGCATGAGGAAGGCTGGGAAAACGGAAGGATCGGCAGCGGCGTACCGCCCCTTTACACGGACAGGGGATGGCTGCATATCTATCATGGGGCGGACGCCCATAATCGGTATTGCCTGGGAGCCATGCTGACGGATTTGGAGGAACCCTGGAAAATCCTGGCCCAATCCTCCAGGCCCATACTGGAACCCCGGGAGGCATATGAACAGGAGGGTTTCTTTGGAGGGGTGGTATTCGCCTGCGGATGCGTGGCCGAGGGGGCTGGGCTGACGGTCTACTACGGCGCGGCGGACGACAAGATCGCCCGGGCGGAACTGTCTCTGGAGGAGATATTTAATTCGATGGAATGGGTGTAAAACCCAGAAAAGAGGATGCTATGAGGACTATTTGGGAAATGTTGGAGGAACACAGAAAGGAGAGAGGGGCAGCGGCAGCAGTGCGCCCGGTCTTTCAGGGGGTAGAAGGTTATGATGTATACAATCCCACTGCGCCTTTTTCTTATCAGGGCAAAACCATGATTTGCGCCCGGGTAGAGAAGCGGGACAGCGAGGTATCTCAGGCTGTGTTCTTTGAGGAAAGGGAAAAGGATGTGTACCATGCAGCGGAGGGCTGGGATCGCTATGATTTGCAGGATCCCTGCATCACCAGGGTGCTGGGGCGCTATGTCCTGGGGGGGACGGAGGTGTTTCCCCACCCGGAGCAGCCGGGGCGCTTATGCTGGCGCACGGTGTTTTATTATGGAACAGACCCTGCCCATATGGAGCGTTTGGCGGAGGGACCGGAGGGCATGAAAGATGTGCGCCTGGTGGAACTGGCGGACGGCCGCATGGGTATTTTTACCAGGCCCCAGGGAGAAAAGGGGGGCCGGGGGAAAATCGGTTTTACCATAGCGGAGGATTTCGGAGGCGTGACCGCCGCGGCCATGGAGGATGCGCCGCTGCTGGATCTGTTTGGCCAGGAGGAATGGGGAGGTGTGAACGAAGTACATCTTCTTCCCGACGGCAGACTGGGCGTGCTGGGGCATATTGCGTGCTTCAGGCCGGACGAAGTGCGGCATTACTTCCCCATGGCGTTTGTGTATGACCCCGCCGCCGGAACATACACCATGCCCCGGATTCTGGCGGAGCGAAAAGAACTTCTGCCGGGGCCCAGCAAACGACCGGATCTGGAAGACGTGCTGTTCAGCGGCGGAATTATATGCCGGGGGGACGAGGCGGTATTATATGTGGGCGTCTCAGACTGTGAAATTCAATATGTAGTTGTGCCAAATCCGTTTTTGGGTGTATAATAGTATGGAAAGAACAAGATGGTATGAGAAAACAGTGTTTTATGAGATATATGTACCTTCTTTCTGCGATGGCAACGGGGATGGAATAGGGGATCTGAAGGGAGTCATTTCCAAAATACCTTATCTGCGGCAGCTGGGGATAAGCGGGATATGGCTGACTCCCTTTTATCCCTCCCCCAAGGCGGACAACGGCTATGATATCAGCGACTACCGGGATGTGGACCCGGATTACGGAACGCTGGAAGATTTTGACATGCTTCTGCACAGGGCCCATGAGGCGGGGATTCGGGTGATCATCGACATGGTGCTGAACCATACTTCCCATCTCCACCCATGGTTTGGGGAGAGCAGGAGCAGTGCCCGGAGCCCGTACAGGGACTACTATCTGTGGGAAAAGGAGATTCCGAACAACTGGGAATCTTTTTTTGACGGAAGCGCCTGGACCTATGATGAATCCGCCGGCCTGTATTACTATCATGCCTTTTCCCGGGAACAGGTATGTCTGAACTGGTCCTCCGGGCAGGTGTGGCGGGAATGCAGGGATATTCTGCGATTTTGGCTGGACCGGGGAGTGGACGGCTTTCGGCTGGATGTGATCAATTTCCTCAAGACGGACCGCGCCGCATTAAAAATGGACAATCCTGCGGAAAACGGCGGGACGCGTCATGTATACGACAAGAATCAAAAGGGAATCTATGAGGCGGTGGGAAAGATTTCGGAGGCGGTACATGCCTATCCCCACAAATATCTGCTTGGGGAGATCGGGGAGGAGGATCTTTATCTGATCAAATCCTATGTGGGGCCGGGGCTGCTGGATTCGGCCTTTCAGTTCAACCTGGGCAGCATGGAGAAGCTGGATATCGCCTATATGGCGGATCAGATGAGGAAAATGGAGGCGGAAGGTATGTATCCTACCCTCTTTTTCAGTTCCCATGATATGAGACGGCATTTCAATCGTCTGTGCGGTTTGGACACAGGGAAGGCAAAGCTGCTGGCCATGTTCCTGCTGACGGCCAGAGGCATCCCCTTCCTGTACCAGGGAGAGGAGATCCCCTTAGAGGATGTGCCCGTGGAGAGGCCGGAGGATCTGAAAGATGTCCAGGGCCGTTATGGCTATGAGAAAAAGCGGAGAGAGGGAGCGGATGAGGAGGCGGCGTTTCTGTATGCCCGGGAGCGGGCAAGGGATTATTCCCGGGGTATGGTGGACTGGCAGAGAGCGGAAGCGCAGGAAGAAAATTCTCTGCATTCCGTATACCGAAGGCTTCTGGAGATTCGTAAAAGGCTTCCTTCCCTGACTCTGGGGACCTATGGAGAGATCCGGCAGCAGGACGGACTGCTGTACTATCAGAGAATATGGGAACAGGAGCGGGTGGGAGTATATCTGCAGTTTGGAGAAGAAGCGCTGGAGGCTCCAGACCAAGACGCATTGTTTGAAGTGAGGGATGAGAGGGGAAAATTGAAAGGATTGCTGGTCTGCGAATAGAAAGAAAAGTTAGGAGGAGGTTGCTTTGAAAAAGGTTTCGATGCAGGATATTGCCACAGAACTGGGGATATCGAAAATGACGGTATCAAAATGTTTCAAGAACAGTGGAGATATTTCTGAGGAGACAAAACAACTGATCCTGAAGAAGGCGGACGAGATGGGGTACGAGTACAAAAAGCGTATAAAGTACCGAATCGCCGTGCTTTTTTCCGAGGTGTATTTTGAGCCCAACGAGAAATTCTATAACGGATTGTATAAGCGCCTGCAGGAACTGGAGTGGGAAAACAGCATGAAGTTTTCCCTGTTTTATGTGAGTCGGGAAGACGAGCGGGGAAATGTGGTCAATGCCGGCGTGGAGGGCCATGACGGTGTTATGCTTCTGGGGCAGTTCTCCAAAAAATATGTGCTGTATCTGCAGGGGACGGGGCTTCCCGTGCTGTGTCTGGACTTTCAGTATCGGGGCGTGGAGGCGGACTCGGTGGTGTCCGGCAGTTTCCAGGCCAGTTATTATCTGACCTCCCATCTGATCGACAGGGGACACCGCAGAATCGCCTTTGTGGGTAATCTGAACTATACCAACAGCGTGAATGATCGTTATCTGGGGTATTATAAGGCTCTTCTGGAGGAGGGGATCAATCTGGATTCCCGGTACCGGATTGACGACCGGGGGCAGCAGGGCATATTGGAGCGGTATGCACTGCCGGAGGATATGCCCACAGCGTTTGTGTGCAACAATGACCACGCCGCCTATCTGCTGATCCGCCAGCTCCGGGATGCGGGGCTGAAAGTACCCGGGGATGTGAGTGTGGTGGGGTTTGACGATGTGCTCTATTCCGAGATCTCTGATCCCCCCATAACCACGGTGCATGTGAACAGGCGATTTATGGCGGAACAGGCCATTCTGCTGATGAAGCGCAGGTTCCAGCATCCCGAAGCCAGATCCCGGACCATTACCATAGACTGTTCCATAAAGTTCCGGGAGTCGGTGGACGATATAAAAAATTGAGAGATTTTTTGCAGCCATAGGGGGAAGTGACATGAAATGGAATATGTTAAAAAAGGACAGCAATGAACAGAATAACAGTCCCGATCCGGACCTTACCAATCCGGAGGCCGCGCTCGGGCATGTGCTGGACAGCCTGCATGGCTGTCTGCAGACGCCTGACCGGGTGGAGGGGAATCGGATCTATTGCCCGGACTGGCAGATCACCATCGAGCCTTGGATCGAGCAGGTGGACCAGCGGGGAGCAGTGGTCAATTTCCATGTTTCCGCTCCCCAGTGGGGAAAGGACTTGTTTGAGTGCTGTGCCGGTATGGGAAGCGACACGAAACAGGCACTGGGGATGGCCTGCGGTTCTTTCCTGTTTTCCTTTATGGACGGAATCGTCCAGATGGAAAGCGGTCAGACTGGAGAAAGCCTGGAGACGGAATTTGCCGGTAAGCCCCACCGCTGGAAGGCCTATCTCAGCAATATCGTGGGCATGGGCAATTCGCCGCAGACAGAGGATGCCCGGGTGTACTGGGATGCGCTGAAGGAAGAAGTGGTGAAAAGGCTGGGCAATCAGAAGCTGTGCTTTGTAAAAGTATTTCTCTCCAGGTCAGGGGAAAATATTACCGGGGAATGCCGGATCGACGATGTCAAGAGCGAGGCGCTCAGTTCTATTGTGGCGGATATGGCAAAGGAATGGGATGCCGGTTATTTTGCGTCCCACAAGGCATTTTTCTTTATCCGTCAGGAGGAGGAGACAGTGCAGCCCTATCCTTACGCAGGGCGTCAGGGCTGGGAGATTCTGCGGGAAAAGGTGAGGACCGCCGCGCTGATGTTCCATGCCAGCGGGGACCAGGAGCAGTATGAAACCCTGCCCGAGAGGCTTGCGCAGGCTCTGGGAGACGCCACTCTGGCGGCGGAATGCTACTCTTTCCTGCCGGAGATCTGCGCGGAGAACGCGTTTGACCAGATTACATATGCGGAGACGGTGGAGATCCTGCCCTACGGCAGGGAGGCGGTCACATGCTACAAGAATCAGCTGGCGGATTACTGGCCCCTGCACAATGCACTGTTTTCCCTGTTTGAAGAAGGGGCGTTCGGTGATGCCGCCAATGATATTTACCGGGAATATATCGGCATGAGCGCCATCTACAGCGTAATTTGCCAGATAAAAGAAAAAAACGGAAATGATGCCATGGGGGGCGGGGTCCTTTCTGCCCTGCTTTTCAATATGGACTCAGATTTTGAGATCCGCTGATATGGCGCCGGAAGCATGGCCGGTTCATGAGAAAAAACAATAAAATACATGGTTTTTTTATAGGTTCTATGGGAAAATGGATCTGATAAACAATGCGATGCCCGCTCTGACAAAAGCGGCAGGAAAGGCAGGATTCCCATATGAAGGTTACAAAAAAACTGTGTTATGAGTACCGCAACGCTCCCATTCCGGGAGGCGGCTATGTGACGGGACTGTTGTATCATCAGCAGACGCCGGGCATATTGTACGCCAGAACGGATATCGGGGGCGTTTATCGTTATGAGACGGAACAAAAAAGATGGAAGAGTCTGATTGACCATGTGACCATGGAAGATTTGGACGAGTGTTTTCCTGCCGCCATTGCTCTGGACGACCGTTACCCGGAGCGGCTGTATATTGCCAGCGGCGTGGGGGGTAAGGGAGTGGGTAAGCTGTCCGTCTCCGAGGATTATGGGGAGACATTCCGCTATGCCCGGATTCCTGCCATGGTGCATGGCAATCTCAGCGGCAGAGGCACGGGACAGCGCCTGGTGGTGGATCCCGGGGACAGCGATACCCTGTATTTTGCCAGTTCCAAAGACGGCCTGCTGCGCACCCGGGACCGGGGACAGAACTGGGAAAAGCTCCCGGTGCCGGAGGAATACATGACTTTTGTGTGGGTATCAGAAGACAGCCGGACGCTGGTGGCGGGGACGGCGGGTTACACCAGCCGGATTGATGACACCCGGCGGGGGCACAGCCTGTATGTCTCCTATGACGGCGGCGGAAGTTTTGAGCCGCTTGAGGAGCCGGAAAGCCCCATTATAGAGGACAGTAAGATGAATGGACTGGTGGCCCAGCGCTATGCCTATGACGGCAAGTATCTTTTTGTCACCATGTGCGCCACCGGGCGGTGGAATTATCTTGTGGATCTGGGATATAGCTGCGACACCGGGGATACCATCGGGGGAAAGGTGCTGCGCTACAGCTTTGGGGAGGGCAGGATCAGCGGCTATACGGATATCACCCCGGACGGCAGGGGGCAGCGGACCGTCGGTTATCTGGATTACGGCTTCGGAGGCGTGGACATTTGTAAGGCCAGGCCGGGGCTGGTAGCCTGTGTCACCCTGTGCAGGGAAAAACTGGATGCGGAATGCCTTTATGTGTCGGAGGATTACGGGGATAGCTGGCGGGTGAGCCTGTGGGGGCTGGAAGCAGGGGACATCTATTTCAACACCTCCTATATGAAGCCGGAGTACAACGGCGGCCGCAGTCTGCTGCACTGGGAGAGTGATTTGAAGATCAATCCCTTTGACGCAAACGAACTGTGGTTTAACTCAGGAACAGGGGTGTTTACCACGGATGCCCTGCTGAGCGACCATCCCCGGTATCACGACCACTGTGACGGCATCGAGGAGACGGTGCATCTGAATGTGTATGGGCCTGTCTGCGGTGAGGTGCAGATGGTGGACATCGTGGGGGATCTGGGGGGCTTCGCCTTCCGGGATCTGACAAAGCCCTGCCGCAATTCCTTTGACGATGCGGAGGGGAATCGCTACATTACCTGCATCAACGCGGATTTGTCGGACATCGACGGCAGTCTGGCCATCATCACGGCCCGGGGCAACTGGCGGGGCAAGACAAAGGGTGGACTGGTGCGCACCCGGGACGGCTTTCATACGTTTCAGCGGATTCCCATGCCCTGGGGACAGGGGGAGAAGATTGACGCCGCCATGGCGCAGATTGAGCAGCCCAATGTGAACCCGGGCTGGGTGGCCATGTCTCCCCAGGGGCAGAATATCGTCTGGTCCATTGCGGACCAGATCTGGCTTCCCATGGATCTGGTGATTTCCAGTCAGGACGGCGGGGAGAGTTTTGCCCCGGTGAAGGTGCTGGGCGCAGACGGCGCTCCCATATCAGTGCGGCAGGTGGAGCAGCGCCGGAGGGGACAGTTTTCCGGGACCTGCATGAAGGTGTACTCGGACCGGATCAATCCCATGCTTTTTTACGGGTTCGGGGAGGGAGGACAGATCTATGTGAGCCGGGACGGAGGAGCGGTTTTCAGGGAGAAGAGGCCGGATGAAGTGCGGACGGCGGAGGGACAGCTTTTGGAGGAGATGCCGGCCTGTGACTTTGGCATGATTGACACCGCCAACCGTACGGAGGTCCGGGGAGCGGCAGGAGCCAGCGGCATTTTCTATATCGCCATGGGACGGGCCGGGATGTGGAAGATGATCTACAGGGCGGAAACGGATCGTCTGGAACTGATCCGCTTAAGCGCCCAGGGGGATAGCTGCCTGCGGATGGGCCTGGGGCTTGGGCGTCCCGGCAGCGACTATGTGACCGGCCCCAAGGCCCTTTATCTGTGCGGCAGCATAGACGGGCAGTATGGCTTCTATCGGACCTTGGATGAGGGAAAGACTTATGAGCGGCTGAACAATGACAGGCAAATGTATGGGGAGATCAACAGCATTGACGGCGATAAGAGAGTGTTCGGAAGATTTTTCCTGGCCACCGGCTCCCGGGGGGTGCTTTACGGAGAACCTGTGGGAGATGGGGAACATTAAGCAGGGCTCAGCCCATGGAGTAAAGGGCCAGCGAGAGTATATAATATCGAATTATAATGAGGAGGAGAGGATATGATGGTAAGTGTGGAACAGAACAGAATCGTAATCATCGAGGGTAAAAAAACTCTGTGGCTGGAGCCCTGGGGCAAAGACGCTTTCCGGGTGCGCATGACCGGAGAGGCAGTGATGGATCCCCGGGACTGGGCGCTGACGGAGCCGGTGGAGGACTGTCGGATGCAGGTCTCCGTGGAGGAGATAGACACCACGGATCCCTGGTATGCCACCCAGGAATACTCTCAGTATCATCAATCCGGCAAGATTTACACAGCGGTAAACGGCAAAATCAAAGCGGTGATCAATCCCGAAGGATGGATCAGTTATTATAATCAGAAGGGGGAAATGCTGACCGAGGAGTACTGGCGCAACCGCAACCGAATCAATCGGTACTGCACTTCCCTGCGGATCGACGCAAGAGAATTGAAGCCCCTTCCCGGCAGCACGGATTACGAACTGACCCTGCGCTTTGAGGCTTATGACGATGAGAAAATCTTCGGCATGGGTCAGTATCAGGACAGACATTTGGACAAAAAGGGAGCCACGCTGGAATTGGCCCACCGCAACAGCCAGTCCAGCGTCCCCTTTCTGATTTCCAGCAGGGGATACGGCTTTTTCTGGAACAATCCGGCCATCGGTACGGCCACTTTTGCGGCTAATCGCACGGAGTGGCACGCGAAAAGCACCAAAAAGCTGGATTACTATATTGTGGCGGGGGATACGCCTTTTGAACTGGAGGAGCGGTATGCGGATGTGACGGGCCACAGCCCCATGATGCCGGAGTACGGTCTGGGATACTGGCAGTGTAAGCTGCGCTACCGCACCCAGGAAGAATTGCTGGCGGTGGCCAGGGAGCATAAACGCAGGGGCCTGCCCATGGATGCCATCGTTGTGGACTTTTTCCACTGGACCAGACAGGGGGAATTCAAGTTTGAACCCAGGGACTGGCCGGATCCGGAGGCCATGGTCAGGGAACTGCGGGAACTTGGCATCGAGCCGGTGGTGTCCGTATGGCCCACCATTGATGAGCGCAGTGAGAATTTTGGAGAGATGAGCGGAAAGGGATATCTGGTGGCCCCGGACCGGGGCATGGCTTACCATATGTCCTGGATGGGCAATACCGTATTTTATGACGCCACCCATCCCGGCGCCCAACAGTATGTATGGGAAAAGTGCAGGAAGAATTATTATGACAAGGGAATCCGCTGCTTCTGGCTGGACGAGGCGGAACCGGAGTACGGTCCTTATGATTTTGACAATTACAGGTATTACGCGGGGCCCGCGCTGCAGTGCAGCAATGTTTATCCCCTGGGCTATGTGAAGGGTTTTTATGACGGCCTGAAAGCGGCGGGGGAGACGGAGATTCTGAGCCTGGTGCGCTGTGCCTGGGCGGGAAGCCAGAAGTACGGGGCACTGACCTGGTCCGGGGATATTCATTCCTCCTTCCGGGCCATGCGGGAGCAGCTGCAGGCGGGTCTCAGCATGGGCGTAGCCGGAATCCCCTGGTGGACTTCGGACATCGGCGGCTTTATCGGGGGCGACATTCAGGATCCCTGTTTTCAGGAACTGCTGGTTAGATGGTTTGCCTGGGGGGCTTTCTGCCCGGTGTTTCGCATGCACGGGGAGCGTTCTCCCTGGTATGAGAGGGAGCAGGAGTTCATTGACGGTGTGCGGCAGCTTACCAGCGGGCAGGATAATGAGGTATGGAGTTTCGGAGAGGATAACTATGAAATTCTGAAAAAGTTCCTGTTTATCCGAGAGCGGATGCGTCCCTATATCCGGGAATGCATGAAGCAGGCCAGCGAAACCGGGGCTCCGGTGATGCGTCCTCTGTTCTTTGATTTTCCCCGGGACAAAAAGGCATGGGAGGTGGAGGACGCCTATATGTTCGGCCCGGATCTGCTGGTGGCGCCCGTCATGGAGGAAGGCCGGAGGGAAAGAGAGGTTTATCTTCCCCAGGGCTGCAAGTGGACGGACGCAAACACCGGGGAGATATACGAAGGGGGCGGAAGCATTACCGTCCCCGCTCCTCTGGACCTGATTCCGGTGTTCGTTCGGGAGGGCAGGGACTGTCCGGTCTATGAATAGTTTATAGGATTTTATTAAAGATATTTAAGTTTTTTTTAAGACTGTATAAGTTTTCTTTAAGACTGTATAAGGATTCTTTAAGGCCATTGTAGGGCCGGGTTCGATATGCTATGTTTATTTCAGGCGGGAGAAAAATGTCCTGCCTGAAAATCTTTTCTGAGAAGAGGAGGCAGAACCTATGAGAAAAACCTTTATTAGATGGAAACTGTTTGCAGCAGTGACAGCGCTGTGCGTGGAAGCACTGACGGGCTGCGGCCAGTTGGGCACAGGCGGAGAGGAAACAGAAGAAGTTGTCCGTCCTGCCGACCCGGAAGATGTAAGTATAAGCGAAGAAACGGCAGTCGATGAACCTTCGGATGCGACGGAGGATAACGGATCGGCCTCCGGCTCCGAACGGATATCCGTGCTGGAGGGCAGGGAGCCTTTTGATCTGCTGGCCCAAACCTGGCAGGAAGCGGAGAAGGCAACGCCCGCCCCCGCCCTGTGGAACCTGACCGATTACCGGGAAGAGCTGTTCCAGGCCCCTCAGGGCCTGAAGGACCCCCAGGACCTGACCTGTACAGCCAAATACCGGGCGGTGGAGGGGAAGGATTATTATATCCTGGCCCGCTATGACAATTATCTGGAGGATACGGAAGAATGGGAGTCTCTGTACTACCTGAACCATATCGACGGGGATACTCTGGAGGCGGAGTCCCGGCAGCTGCATCTGGAGGAATTGGGTCTGGAGAATTCCTATTGGGCCGCGTCGCTGGATGTGGCAGACGGCAGAGCAGTGGTTTTTGTACAGGAGCAGGATGCCCAGTCGCAGATGATCGGGTACTATGGAGTATGGTTTGACCAGGAGGGGCATGTGGAGGATAGCTGTGATCTGATGCCTGCCCTGGAGGAGGCCAGGTTGATCCGGGAGGATGGTTATCTGTGGAATGATACTGCCAAGTGGGACGCGAGAGGATATTATTGTGTCAGGGGAAATGACGACAGCGGGCAGTACGGGATTATTGACCCGGAGGGGAAGCTGGCCATGGTGCTGGATCCCCTGCAGGGCCTGGAGGAGGCCATTGTGAACCTGTATCATGACAGCCAGGGGAATTGTATCTGGGAGGCGGTGAGCTACAAAGATCTGGCCAATGTGTTCTGGAGCATCGGCGAGGAGCAACAGACAAAGTTATTCCAGGGCGAATATCAGAATGTGAGCGGGCGCGTCATAAACGCGTATGGGGATCTTTATTATGTGAATTCTAATAATATTCTGGTGCGCTGGGACGCTTCCACGGGCAAACGCGAAAACCTGTATCCCGGAGGAGGCGCTTCCTTCAAAGAGTACCGTGCCGCTCTCCAGAACAGCAGGGGAGACCTCTTATTTTTCTATGACGACGGCAGCAGGGATTATCTGTATCAGATTGCCAATGAAGATGTGGAACAGGTGAAATTGACTTTGGCCTGCTATGGAAGTTTTGCGGATTATTATTATAATATGTATGTGAGCGAGTTTAACCGGCTGCATCCTGGTGTCCAGATCAGCCTGCAGGTGGCGGATAGCTGGGACAAGCAGGAGGACAACTGGACCAGAATTCAGGCAGATCTGGTGGCGGGAAAGGGGCCGGATCTGCTGATGGCTCCTCCCGCGCAGCTTGGGGTTCTGCAGGAGAAGGGCCTGCTGATGGAGTTGTCACAGGTATTGGATCAGGAAACCAGGCAGCAGCTTTTCCCGGGAGTGCTGGAACACGGCATGATAAATGGGGGACTTTACAGCGTATCCCATATGGCCAATACTTCCACCCTGCTGGTCTCCAAGAAGCTATGGCCGGAGGATACCTGGACTTGGGAGGAAGCCATGTCCCTGCTGGAAGAACTGGAACAGGCCGGCCAGCCGGTACAATCCATTCTCAATGATCCGGTTCATAATGTACTGACAGGAAATTATCTGTTGTGCCAGTTCTTCCTGGCAGACCTGGATCATTGCTCTCTGCTGGATCTGGAAGAAGGAAAGGCCTATTTTGACTCGGAAGAATTCTGTCGTCTGTTGGAAGTATGCAAGAAGTATGCTCAGAAAGAAAGTTCCATAGAGAATTCCTATACCATGGATGTGGAATTGACTGCGGCCAGGAAAAGGCTGAAGGAAGGAGAAATTCTGTGCTACAGAAATATTGAGTCTTCCGTAAGTTTCTGGTTGTTCAGCCAGGATCTGGCTGACCTGGGTGAGGACTATCATCTGGTGGGATATCCCACCGAGGGCGAGAGCGGCAATTTCCTGAACTGCTATGACGGAACCGCGGTCAATGCTGCCACGGAACATGCGGATTTGGCGGCGGAGTTCCTGAATTATATTGTAAGCCGGTCCTGCCAGGAGAGTGCGGACACACCTGTGCGGCGGGATGTGTTCTCCGGCAGGATATCGGAGTCGCCCGACTATGTAAGACCCGACTCCAAACCCGTGGTATTTTTGCGAAATTCCCAGGGCGGCTCCATAGAAGTAGACGCCAAGCCGGACGGCACATCCTATCTTCCGGAGTATCTGGCCTTCATAGACAGCTGCAAATCAAATGCAGGCGTTACGGATATCATAAAAGATATTATCCAGGAGGAGGCGGAGGTGTTTTTCAGCAGCAACAGGACCGCTTCATCGGTGGCCCACAATATTCAGAGCCGTGTACAGCTGTATCTGGATGAAAACTGGTAAAAGGGCTTGACAAACGTCATATTAACTCCTATACTTTCCTTAGCTTCATGTTATTTACCATGAAATTGGGTATTCTATATTAGGAGAGGCCCTGATAAAAGGAGAGGTTACGAGTATGCTGGAAAAAGTAAAAGAAATCATTGCAAAGCAGTTGAATCTGGATGTGGATGAGATTACCGAGAGCACTTCCTTCAAGGATGACCTGGGAGCAGATTCATTGGATCTGTTTGAGTTAGTGATGGCGTTTGAAGAGGAGTATGACATTGAGATTCCCTCTGAAGACCTGGAGGACATTGCAACGGTTGGCGATATCATCAAATTGATGAAGGACAACGGCGTAGAAGAATAACGGCAGTAGATACCAAAACAGCCCCGTCTCTTTGAGGGGTTGTTTTTTGCGGCTGTTTGAAAATATGAAGGGAGCGTACATGGCATGAATCTGAAAGAACAGATTACAAAAATGGTGGAAAGTATTTCCAAGGATAAGAACTTGCAGGAGCAATTTAGAAAAGAGCCGGTAAAGGCACTGGAGAGTGTGCTGGGAGTGGATTTGCCGGAGGATGTGATAGAGCAGGTGATTGCGGGGGTCAAGGCCAAGTTGACGGCGGACAATGTGTCGGATGCGGTGGATACAATAAAGGGTCTGTTTAAAAAATAGGTTAATACATAGCAGTATATATGAAAAGCAGAATGAAATATCCTGCCACAATGATAGTGGCATAGGTCTTTCTTAAGGGTTGCCGACAAAACTTACTTTAGTGATGCCGGCAATCAATATACCAATAAGCGCAGCTGTATCTACAAGCAAAACCGCAACTACACTTTTTATCAATCCATATACAAACATGATAGAAAAGACCTCTACTGACAGCGCAATAAAACATAAATAGTTTGATAAATATTCTGTTATAAGTTCTCCGTAGGTATAGTTTATTAAAAATCTCACATAGATAACCGGTCTTAACAAAATACGGATACAGATACAAGCCAATGGATATACATAAATAAATTTCTTATCTACTACCGAAGTTGCTATTCCACTGTCCCACTGAACAGGAATCTGGGAGGGCAAGCTCGTATATGATAATATTCCAATTAATAAACACAGTGATGAAATAATTGCCCATGTGATAAGGCTGCCCCAAATATACAGGAAGCTGACGGAATCCAGTTTGAAGACAGATTTATTATCGCTCCAATGAGTATCTATATCTGCCACATATTTCTCAACCTGTAATTCGTCAAAACTGATATTTCCTGATGCAAGCATTCTTTCACACATAGTTTTTGCTTGATTTAAACCCTCTATTTGTGTTTGGATTGTTGTAGTTTGTTTTTCTATTATTTTTGCCAATGGCACTTTACCAGATAGGACATTACGGATATCTTCAATGGAAATTTCCAGTGTCCGCAAAAAAGCGATTTTTTTAATGTTTTCAACATCTTTTTCAGAATAATCTCTATATCCGTTCTTATCATTTCGTGATGGTTCTATTAGCTTTTCTTTTTCATAAAAGCGAATGTTGGAACGTGTTAATCCTGTCTGCTCCTCAACTTCTTTTATTGTCATAATGCCTACCTCCTTATTCTGGGAATCTATTTAATTTCTTTTTTGCCCATAAATTTTGCCTTTTTACTAAAACCTCCAGGCCATGTCCTCCTGCCGCAAAATTATTATTTCCCTTAAAATATAAGGTATCAATAAGGTTTACAGTCAAGCTCTTTTTTAATATTTTCAAATAAGTTAGATAATGAGTAGGATTCCATTATGCTTGTCTTTGGGTCTCTGGTTCTTTAGTCCGAAATAATGTGGTGCTGGCGGTCTATTTCTTGTTTTCGGTTGACTGCTTCTTTACCGTACATGAGCATATAAAAGGGGACTGCCGCAACGACACTCCCCCAATATCTGCCCCTTTCTTGCCTACAGACGTCTAACAGGCATCCAGATCCCACTTTCATACGACTCGCTGCAGGTATCTCCATTGGAATACCATTCTATATTCATGTGGAACGCGATCTCAAACGCCGGATTTCCAGGAAGCCATTCCTTGAAAATTCTGGTATTGACTGTCTGCAGTGCGTCCGGCATAGCACCGGTGCATTTGAATTTTGCCCACTCGCTGGCAGGGATTTCGAAGACCTTCATTCCTTCCGGCACTTCGCCTCCCTGATAGGCTCCGGCGATGTAATACCGGAAATGATCCCTGTCCGTCTCATCTTCCACACAGACGCCGAATTCTCCCACGACGCATTCTGCGATGGTCTGCCGAATCCTTTCTTCTTCCGGCGTCCCATCCTGCCGGGGCTGCCCGCAGTAGCGCTCGCCGAATTCCTTCCAGAATCCGGGGATTTCCTGATAAGAGTTCTCGAAAGAAATAATCTTCTCAAACCCAATCATTCGCATAGCTTCTCTTTTTTCAATCGTAAATTCCATTTTATTACCTCCTTTTACGGAAATCTCTGCTACAAGCGGAAGAAAAACTTTGATCTGATGGGGCTGTGCCCGGAGCTGCATGGGGGACAAGCCGTGAAAGCGCGTAAACGCCCTGGTAAAGCTCTCCGGCGTGTCGTATCCGTATTTGTAAGCCAGATCAATGATTCTCCCTTCCCCATTCCCACTGCCTTTGTCCATATTCCGGCTTTCCGTTCCGGAAACTTTTCGCCCCAGTACTTCCAGCCCTGCCAGATATAGTCTACGGTTTCTCAGGTATTCCCCGATGGTATAGCCGGTCAAGATTTTAAAGCATTTTTGGAAATAGAACGGAGAGAAATGCAGCGCATCTGCCACTTCCTCCGCACCGATCTTCTGAAACAGATGCTCCTCCATGTAATCAATTGCCTTCTGCAAACCCATTAACCAGTCCATTCTTCCTCCTTTGACATTCATCCGGTTCCGGATATGGTTCTTCCTTAAGGACAGTTCCATCATATCACATCCGACTCCAAAAATCCTGTCTTTTCCTGCCCTCATTTGTTCGTGGCGCAGAAACGGAAAATCACAAATGCCCTTCATACAGCAGGATTGGATCAGACGGGCCAAAAAAGTAGTTGACAATCATAGGGTTGACCTGTATAATGAACATTGTTCATATTGAGGTGATGCCATGAATACAGTAATAACGTCAAAAGAAGAAATTCTCAGAAACAGTTGTGAGTTAATCCAGCGGCAGGGCTGGTCAGCAGTGAATATCAGATCTGTAGCTACAGCCTGCGGTGTATCTGTGGGATCCATTTACAATTATTTCGGATCAAAAGCCGAATTGGTCAGCGCCACAATAGAAAGTGTATGGCACGATATTTTCCATCTGCCCCAGGAAACCCTACAATTTAATGATACACTGGCCTGTATAATCTGGATCTATGAAAGAATGGAGTATGGCTGTAAGAAATATCCGGGGTTTTTTGCGCTTCACTCGTTTACCTTCGGACAGGAAAAATCCGATGGTAAGCAACTCATGTATCAAACATGGGAGCATATTATAAATGGTTTGGGATCTGTATTAAAACAGGACCCCAAAGTACGCTCCGATGCCTTTGACCAGCAGTTTACGGCAGAGAAATTTTCGGATATTCTGTTCTCGCTTATATTGTCCGCATTGCTTCGGCAGGACTATGACCCTTCCGCGGTTTTAGAGATTATACGCCGAACAATTTACTGAAAAAACACATATCTCACATAGGTGTGTGGTTTTTTTATTCAGCATAGTGAACATTGTTCAGAATAACAAAACAATATTCCTCATCTGCTGTTAGGGCATTTGGTCGAAACTTTGTCAATGCTGCATGGGGCATTGACAGAGAAGACAATAAATATTCAAAAAAGGAGAATGAATTATGCAATCAGTAGTAGAAACCGTTTTTGACGCAGCGTATTTAATCACAGTCATTACGCTTGGAATCTTAATGATTCGAAGAAGCGGGCAAAGCCGCCAATTCCGTCTGTTTGGCTGGATGGCGGTGGTCCTGGGGGGCGGCGACTCTTTCCACCTGGTGCCCCGGGCGGTGGCCCTTTGCACAACAGGTCTGGAAAACTTTACAGTAGCTTTGGGGATTGGGAAATGGATCACATCCGTTACAATGACCGTTTTCTATGTACTGCTTTACTATGTTTGGAGACAGCGGTATTCCGTTAAGGGGTATACTGTTTTAACCGCCTTTGTGTATGTGCTTGCCGGAGTGCGCGTGATTTTATGTATGATGCCGCAAAATCAGTGGCTTAGTGCCGACGCGCCCCTTCTTTGGGGAGTGTATCGTAATATTCCCTTTGCTTTGCTGGGATTGGTGGTAATCGTTTTGTTTTTTCATAAAGCCAGGGAAAAAGAGGATCGCGCTTTCCGCTGGATGTGGTTGACCATCGTATTGAGTTTTGGTTTTTATATTCCGGTTGTATTATGGGCAGATGCGTTTCCCTTGATTGGCATGCTGATGATTCCCAAAACCTGTGCTTATGTCTGGACAATTTTAATCGGTTATCGGGCAATGGTCCGCGAAACTGCCTAGAAAAGGTACCCGGGAGTTTGTTCTGCGGTCGTGAAAATCGGAATATGCTGATATAAAGCCAGATTACCTGCCTGTTTGGGAGGCAGGGAAGAGAGGGAAGATGCTGAACTATCTGTGGGCGGCCATGATCGCCATCGGCATTATCTATGCAGCGTTCACCGGCAATCTGGAGGCCATCACCAATGCGGCGCTGGACAGTGCGGGAGAGGGGATATCCCTGTGTATCACAACGGCGGGAGTTATGGCCCTGTGGATGGGATTGATGGAGATCGCACAGCAGGCCGGACTGGTGGCAAAGCTGACCAGGGGGATCAGCCCGGTGCTGGATTTTCTGTTTCCGCGGATTCCCAAAGGTCATAAGGCCAGGGAATATATCGCCACAAATATTATCGCCAATGTGTTGGGACTGGGATGGGCCTGTACCCCGGCGGGTCTGAAAGCCATGGAGGAGTTGGCCCGGCTGGAGCAGGAGAGGGGCAATCCCGAGTATCTGGAGGGCGTATGTCCGGCAGCTGAAGGCGGAAAGAGAAATGCGGGACGCCCAGGCGGCACAGCGCAGGGAGGGGACCGAAATGCGGGAAATATTTGGAAGCCGGGAGGCGCATCGGGGAAAACAGACGGAAAAAGAGGGAAGAGCCCGGGGGCGGGAGCCGGGGGACGTACAGCCAGCCGGGAGATGTGTACATTCCTTATTCTAAATATCTCCTCTCTGCAGTTGATTCCCGTGAATATGATCGCCTATCGCAGCCAGTATGGCAGTACCCGTCCTGCGGCCATCATAGCGCCGTCCATTCTGGCCACTCTGGTGAGTACGGTGGCGGCGGTGCTATACTGTAAGTGTAAAGATCATGGGAAACCTATGAGTCGTGCCTGAGAGCGGCGGGTATGCGGAAAACTTCATCTTGACAGGAGTGACCCGGCAAGCGGGCGAGAGGGGGTAAAATGAACGTACTCAGCCATATTTCGGATATTATTATTCCGCTTCTCTTATTTTACATAGTGGGATACGGCGTGGTTTCCAGAGTGAAAGTCTATGAGGCTTTTCTGACAGGGGCAAAAGAGGGACTTAAGGTGGTGGTGGATATAATGCCCACCCTGGTGGGGCTGCTGGTGGCCGTAGGCGTACTGCGGGCATCAGGCTTCCTGGATTTCCTGGCGGGGCTGCTGGCTCCGCTGGCAGAGCCGGCGGGAATTCCCGCCGCCGTAGTGCCGGTGATGCTGATCAAGCTGTTTTCCGGCTCCGCCGCTACGGGACTGGTGCTGGATGTGTTTCGAACTTACGGGCCGGACAGCTATATTGGAACTTTGGTGTCCATATTGATGAGTTGTACGGAAACCTGTTTTTACACCATGAGCGTCTACTATCTGGCGGCGAAAGTCACCAGGACCCGCTATACTCTGCCGGGCGCGCTGCTGTCTTTGGCAGCCAGCGCCGTCATGAGCCTGATATTGGCGAGAGGGATGGGGTAAGGGATCGTTTTCTATTGTTAATTTGGTTCATTTGTTCATAAACATAAATATAGAGAAGATATGGTTGCGAAATCTTACCTTGTATGATAAATTATTTACAAGTAGCCATTCTCTATTGTCTTAATACTTACATTTTAATTGAAACTGAATATGGCTAAAGGAGAATTTAATTTATATACAATAGCAAAACACAAAGGGGAATTTGATATGCGTTACGATTTTAGTAAAATGGATTCTAATTCATTTGAGGAGATGATTAGAAGCCTGAATGAAGGGATATTTGGTATTAAGTGTGAACAGTATGGGGCAGGACCGGATGGACAGCGCGAATTTGTATTTGAAGGAAATATAAAGGACAGGGAGGGAAATGTTTTTCAGGGCCGTACCATAGGACAGGCAAAATATAAATATAGTACAACAAAAGCGGATGACTACAATTGGCTTGCCAATGAAATTGCTGGAGAATTAAAACGTTTTCGGGAGAAAGAAAAAGAATATATTCCTGATAATTATGTCTTTTATACAAATATTGTGCTTACGCCAATGAAAGATACTGGCGTCAAAGATAAAATTAACGCATATGTGAAAGCCCATAATGATATAATTAAACACTTTTATGTGCGAGGCTACGATGAGATATGCGCCATGCTTGATAATAACAGGGATGTTGCGACAAGTTACGCGGCGCATATTCTTCCAGGAGATGTGCTGATGCATGTATTGGAAGAGTGGAAACAGAACGATCTGGAATGGCTTAAAAGATATCTTTCCCGTGAATTTGAAGAGGAAATGTACACACGAATGGAGCAGGCAGGCTCCGCGACAGAAAAGAAAATATCCATTGAAAAAATATGTATTGATATTAACGTGTTGGACAGGGAGCAAAGGAAAACATTTAAGTTTGCAGAGCATGTTTTTGCATTAGGAAATGCAGTTCTAGGGTACAAAAAAGGGGAAAGAGACGGTGAATTAGAGCGGAATGAAAATTATATTCTAATAGGAGGACCGGGGAACGGGAAAAGTACGATATGTCAATTCATTGCGCAGGTATATCGAGAGAATTATTTGCGGGTAATGGACTATCATGATCTGATGCTGGATGTATTTGCGCAAGAAATGAAGGAAAGCTACAAATACCAAATTGAAAAAAGTAGAATTCCTTTCAAGATAGCGTTGCGGGAATATGCCGCATGGGTCAGTCGTAATAGGACAGAGAATATTTCAATTATTCAATATATGATAGATAGGATCAGAGTAATATCAGGAGATTCTGTTTCGATAAAAACGATACGTAGAATGTTGAACGAAAGGGCGTGGATCTTTTTCTTTGACGGGTTGGATGAAGTTCCGGAGTCTTCCAATCGTCAAGAAGTACTAAAACAGATTCATATTTTTCTTTCAATGGATTTAAAAGAATTGTCCTGCGATTGTATGGTAGTTGGAACTACCAGGCCACAGGGATATAATGACGATTTTGACGAGACGAGGTATAAGCATCTTGAGGTGGCGGAATTATCGAAAGAAGACTGCTATAGGTACATCCAAAAGCTATTTGAGTTGATGGAAGAACAGACGGAACGAAGAGAAGGTTACATCCGTATTATGAGAGAGGCGCTTGAGGATGAGATTACTTGCAAGCTGATGAAAACGCCTCTTCAGATAACCATCATTTCTATTTTAGTAAAAAGTGGAGGGAAGCCGCCCCACGAACGCTATTCACTGTTTCAGCAATATTACGAAACGGTAGTAAGAAGAGAAAAGCAAAAAGAGATAGTGGCCACTTTAAATGACAACACAGCGTGGCTGGAAGAGATTCATTATATTATTGGGGACAAGCTGCAATGTGAATCTGAAAAAGCAGGGAATCCATCTGCGGAAATCAGCAGAGAAAAGCTGGAAACCGTCATCCGAACATATGTAGAAGAAAATCAGGATGATTTCTATGAATTGGGATCTCGAACGGCTAAAAAAGTGAATGAATTTTTAATGACAATCACAGAGAGAATTTGTTTTTTATGTGAAAACCGTGAAGGATATTATAGCTTTAGTATTCGCTCTATGCAGGAATACTTTGCTGGGACATATATGGTAAAAGATCAAGGTGATGTAGAGGCACTAAGTAATATTAAGCGGATTGCCTATAGTTCGTATTGGCGTAATGCACTGCTTTTTGCACTTGGATATATTGAGCTGCAGAGAAGAAGCCTTGAACCAAAAATTGGCGAATTATGTGAGCAGATGAATGGTAAGGATAATATTATAAGGGCGGATTATGGCACAAACAATTTGTGTTTATTTGGTTCCTGGCTGGCAATTGATATCCTTACGGAAGATATTTTTCGAGGAAAACAACAGGATAAGTATATTGTTCTTGCGGCAAAAGTATTGGAAATGGCAGATTGTGATGAGATTAATAATTTCAATAATTTTAGCCTGATTACAGGTGCGCAGAAGGACAAGATTTTGCATTTTATCAAGGAAAACTATTTTAGAGAAGGGAAATTTCAGGAAAAAATACTAAAATTGTATCTCAAACTAAATGAAAACGTTAAAAATAGTCTGGATGCAGAAATCAAGTGTATGGAGGAAAAGCTTTCGGAAGAACAGCGGTTAATGTTTGCCATACATGTTCTGAAAAAAGGGATTGGAACCAGCAAAGAGGTACGCCGGATAGCGGGACGCCGGATTGAAGAGGCATTAGAGCAAGATAAGGTAAAATTTTTCCTGCCAGAGTCGGTTTTGGCGGAATTACTGAATACTATAAAAACTAGGCAAAACATAACATTGAGAAAAAACCTGTTTTTACAATACCTTTTCAGTGATAGTACATATATACCGATTGAAGAAATATGCCATCTAGTAGGCGTTGACATGAAAACAGTACTATTGTGTCTGAGACCTTTTAGCCCGATGGCGTATGAATATTGCAATACAATAGAAATTTCGGAAGTAATGAATATTTTTATTAGAGATGAAGGAATAAATGAGAAGGAAATAGAGGTATTACAAACACAATTGCAGGAACTTGATTTAATCTTTTTGGCAAATTTTTTTGACTTTTTATTGAAACCTACTTTCGGTAAGTATCAAGAACTGGATGATCAGATTACAAAAGAGGAAAATTATCTATACAATAAGTATAAATTTGTATTAAAAAATTATATAGGGGATATGGCTTTTGATACGGAAGATGAATTTGATGAGTGGACTTTAATGCGAAAAGCTGATTATGAAAAAATTATAAGGGGGGATGTGAAGGAGCTTCAAAGTCGGAAAATAGGGATAAATTTCGGGTATTCTCTTACATGGTGTAATGGTATTTTGGATAATTTAATAGAAGAAACAATAAATTGGGGAGAATTAAGTGCGCTAAATGAGGAGTTTTTTGACGTCTGTATGTTTGCTGTAAGACTGCAAATACAGTGTACGCAACAAATATCAGATATATGCGAAAAAACAGCACAACATATTATGGATATTATTTGTGAAGCAAATCGCAGAGGGCATTACAGCTACCCTATGTATGCGGTAATTGGGGTTCTATTAGCATCCAAATATAAAAAGGAATTATGGGCAAGTGTTCCTGATTTGCTTTTTGTAGATCAATGTATACAACAGGAATTGCTGTGTTGCACAGAGATATCTTGGAATGTACAATGTATAGGTGAGGAAGAACTGCAGAATATTATAGGAAATATTATTGATAAACTAACATTAGACGAAAAGGAAAATTGTTATTTATCGATTATTCCTCTTCTCATCCACTGCAAAATTGACTTGAGAAATTGTATATCAGAAAATGATATAAAGAAACTTGGACGGATAGAATACGCTACGGGTGCCAATATACTTTCCGTGAAACTCTTACAAATGTGCATGGCTGAAAATGCTGATCCCTACAAATTGATAGAAGAGGTACTGGCCGTCAATATGCCTCATAAAGCAATTTTTATGGAATTAGAAAATGTGCTTCGCTATTGCAGAGTAGAAAACAAGGAAAAAATATGGGTAGTGGTGTACCAGAAGCTGGAAAGTGAGAATTTTGAGGGCTGTCGTCAAATAAAAAACAGGATAATGAATGATATGATGGAAGCAAGATGCAATGCAGTGACAAGATAAAGAAATCGTATTTTACTACAGAACCGATATTTAAACGTATCAATACTTGTAGAAGGGAGTAAAAAGGATTAAATCATATAAAAATAATAAAAAGGCTTAAAAAGAATTAATATATGATATAATGGGTGTTAGTGAGAAAAATGTGTTTACTTATTTGGCGAGCGGCGAGCGGCAATCATAAATGGAAGATTCATGATATAATGCTTTATAGAAAGTTACCACAAGAGAGGAGAAATATATTATGGCATTAAGGGCAGAGGATGTTTTCAGACCGGGGCATTTCCAGAGTACACCTATATATCACGCAAATCTGCCGTTTCGGATCTGCCGTATGAGTTTCGGTTATCACAGGTAATAAAGGTGTCGGGTTTCCTGACTTCTTTGGTGGGACCTTCAAAAATGGGAAAAACCATTCTTTGTGAGAAAGTGATGGGATTTGAAAATATTGTGGAAGTATCCGGCGCAGATTTTGAGGAAGATACGGATTTTTGGAGATTAGCTGCGGCAAAAGCGGGACTGGCTTATGAAGGACAGTTTTCTTCAGAAAAAACAATTACGGATACCAGCGATAAATATTCAAAACGGGAAACATATTCTTTGACAAAAGACAAAATCATAGATTTTTACAAAGATGAGAATCTGGTTCTGGTTATAGATGATTTTCATTATGCTCCGGAATCAAAGCGGATGCAGATTGCACAGCAATTGAAAGATGCGATCAGAAGGGGCTTCAAAGCGATTGTTGTTTCGCTGCCCCACCGAGCGGATGAAGCGATTCGGCGGAACGCAGATCTTTCAGGACAATTGTGTCTGATTAACATGGAATCGTGGGAAGTGGATGCTTTAAAGGAAATTGCAAAGGTAGGGTTTCAAAAGCTTGGTATACAAATAAAGGATGAAGTAGCGGCGCAAATCGCGGTGGAAAGCCTTTCATCGCCGCAGCTAATGCAGTATATTTGTCTGAATATATGTACAATATTGGAAATGTTAGGAAGCGAAAGCGGGCAAGTTGGTTTTGAAATATTGGAAACAGCATATCACTATACAACTGCAAATTTTGAATATGGCGATGTAGTCTCATTTATGTTAAAAGGCCCCAACACGAGAGGGAAGAGCAGGAATATGTTTCTGGCGCATAATGGACAGGGGTATGATATTTATGAGTTGATTGTTAAATCAATTGCCGAAAATCCGCCGATTATGAAGCTGGAATTTGAGGATGTAAAAGAACGTATTTATCGTTTGATTCAGGAGGATGGCAAAAAGCCCTCTGCACAGACAATCAAGGAGAGTCTGGCTAAGCTACAGGAGCTGTTAGATGGTAGGGAAGACATTTTTAAGATGCTTGACTGGAAAGAGGGGGTATTATATATACAGGATCCTTTGTTCCTGTTTTATTTGCGTTGGGGAGTCGGAATAAAGAATGTTTAGTGGTGATAATCTCATAAAAAGCATGGGAGAAGCTATAGATCGGGTGAAAAATGCTCCAGATGCCAGGGCTTTTGAAGATGTGGTTTGTCATTTGCGCACATATATGATAAGTCTTGAAATGGATTCCAGATATTTGATTGAACTGGAAAGAAAAGCGTATTATCTGCGAAATGAATATTCCGAAAAGGACACAAAAGAAAGGATGGAAGAGGCAAAGAACAGGGTGGCTAAATTCCTTGCAGAGATTATGGACAATCATACAGATGGGGAACTGCTTGTTAAGGTGCTGAATAATTATTATCTGTTCTTGGAGAATTTGCTGGAAAGAGAACCCCACAAAAAGGAAACATTCAAAAGGAACAGCTAAGGTGTCTGAAAATAAGGAATGAATACGATGTACAATATTTGCTGTATGCTTACCTTAAACCACTATACCCAATGGCACGACTGGAGGTAAATGAGGATACAGGATATGGGACGGTGCGGACAGACATTTGGCTCGATTTGAATAATGTCATTGAAATAAAATGTACAAGAAAAGGTATGTTGCTGAAAAAGCTAATTGAGGAGATAGAGGCAGGTATGATACACTATAGTGCTAAATGTATCTATTTCTTTATTTATGACAAAGAAAAAATCATTGAAAATGCATTCGCTTTTCAGAAAGCCTATGAAAGAAAGCTGAGAGATAAAGAGATACATATTATTATTCATCAGCCGAAATTTTTATGACAATATATGAAAAACTAAGGGTCATACGACTCAGATAAAGTTACAAAGTACAAAAAGGGCATGAAATGACGTCCTTTTTTGCTACACAGGAGAAATCAATCCCAGACGAGGAAAAAGCATTTCCTCCTATTGACACCATACCGAAAACCTGTTTTTACACCATTAGCGTCTATTTCCTGGCAGCGAAGGTGACAAAGACTAGGTACACCTTGACCAAGGCTCTGCTCTCTACTCTGGCGGGTACGGTGGCAAGCGTGGTGCTGAGCAGGTGGATGGGGTAAAGGAGTTTTTCGGAAGGCTCAGCGGGAAGCAGAAATCTGGAAAAGCATAGAAAGGACTCTGATTTTGAAATCTGGAATTGGGGTTCTATTTTATTTCCTGAAGCAGTTTATAAATAAGTTCTTTTTGGCTATCGGTCAAAGATACCCAACGATGAAATAAATCACGTTGTTCACTGTTCAATTGAACAGTATAGCTGTCTTCAGTAAAGAATTGTGCCAAAGTGATTCCAAAAGCGGAGCATATGGCTTCCAGAGTGGAAATAGAAGGTATTGTATTTTTGCGATATATGTTGGTGATAGTGGAGGAAGAAAGGCCGGATTCTGCGTCTAATTTGTAATTAGACCAATCGCGTTCTTTCATCAATACGTTTCATCACATCCATTTAAATACCTCTGTATTTTGTATTTATTATATTGTTCAGAAGAATGAATAGATAGGATTTGATTATAGCATAACTATTGCTTGATTCAGATGTATGTGATATTATTTAACAAGAACAGAAAATCAATGTATGGGATGAAAAAAGAGGAAACAGAATGAAAGATAAAATCTTAACGGGCTACCCATCCATCGACAAGCCGTGGCTGAAGTATTATAGCGAGGAGGCGGGCAATGCAAAGTTACCGGAGTGTGCACCTTATGAGTATCTATGGGAGAACAACATAGACCATTTGGAGGATATTGCACTGAATTACTTCGGAATGAAAATGACTTATATGGGTGTGTTTGAAGAGAAGGTCTTGCAGGCGGCGGAAAAAGCAGGAGTCAACAAGGTTATTATGTATTCACAGTCAGACTATATGCCAACCAGAGTTAAAGCAGAATTTTTGTGGGAAATGAAGGGACAAAACAGGGGTTTTAGTAAACAGGATAGGGTATATAATGGGAATACTTTATAGCCAGTGCGATGAAGACCTTGACTCTATATAAAAAGGACAGCAGAGAGGTGTGCGCATGGGCGCACATCGGCGGTGCTACGGGCTTCCCCAAGATGGTATTGCTTTCAGATAATACAATGAATGCGATTGTCTGTCAATATATTCAATGCTACGAGCATAAGAGACAGGAGATGTTTTGGATGTAATGATTTTATATGTTATATATGGACTTTTGTGTGTATGCATATGCCATTATGTATGGGGGTTCAGTTGTAATTGTGCCTAAATTTAAACCATCCGACTGGATAAAACATATTGATTACTATAATGCTAGCGGCATTATAGTAATTACAGATTGAAAACGGACGCTGTTGGGGCACAATGAATTTAAGGAGGAAGTGCTGGCGACATTCAAGTATGGTGAATCCACCTGTGTGGTTAGTGTAGCGAGCGAAAGCGGTACGGTAACAAAAAAAATATTGTACTACAACTATTGGCAAGCAGAGATGCTGGGAAGATTGATGCTCTGCTCTGACAGCGGTGGGAAAGTGGATTATATGGCGCTGAAGAAATAGAAAATTATTATAAAAAACAGCAAAGGAGATAACGATATGGATACTTCAATGTTAGTGGATATACTGTTTAGCGGAAGTATAAAGAATGCAATTTTTACGGTGATAAGAGCAAATGTACAAGAAAGGGTGGATTATGCGAATATAAAAAATGAATTAAGTCAGGCGATAGAGCAATATTTAGAGGCACAAGGACCTAATCAAAGAAAACAATTGGAAACAATGATCGAAGAATCGAAAGAAGACTTGGCGAGTAAGATTCAAAATAGAGATATTCAGTTACTTATTGATTTGAACAATCAATTGGACGAAAAATTTCAAATATGTCAAGTTCCTATAGAGAGTAGAGAGAATTTAAAAAATAATCTTATACTTTTTATTTTGGACATGCTAAAAGATATAGACATTAATTTTGCTCATGATTTAGAACTTATGCAGAATATCATTGAGGAACGGTATAGAAATAATTTGCAAGATGCGGAAATACAGGTTCTTAATGAACAGTTATCAATAATCAGGAATGCTTTAAAGGATATCCACCAAAAAACAAAATCCCCTATCGAAGTAGCGCCGAGTCGGCCACAGATTGATGACCCTTCTAAGATTGTAGGACATGAAAACATACTGAAAAACATACAGGCTATGTATGATGACGGAAGTAATGTTGCATTCTTATATGGGCGCCCCGGTATGGGGAAGACGACCTTGGCCAAACGCTATGCAAGAACGGTATGTGAAAAAGAAGATGTGTATCTTGTGCCATATGAAGAAAGTATTGAACGCACAGTCGCAAAGCTGGCGAAAAGCAGTTTAAAAAATGGCGGGAAGGCGGTTTTGGAATATTGGAAGAAAGAGGAGCAGGAAAAACCTGTTTTGCTTGTCATCGATAACTTTGATGAAAATGCTTTGCAGAGAGTAGGAGGCCGAGGCATAGAAGAGGAATTAACGGGAGAGTACTATAAGGAACTGGTGAACACAGGCATTCATATCTTGTTTACAACACGAACTCGAATAGAACAAAATGCAATAGAAGTGACGCCAATAAAAGAAACACTTCAATTGTTTGAAAAATATTATGGTAGTGTGATTAATGGAGAGAATGAAAAGAAGATTATAGAGGAAATTATTCGTATTTTACAGGGCAATACATTACTGATTATATTGGTTGCTAATATTTTAAAGCGATTTGACCTTTGCAAGAAGGCCTCAGAGGTATTGGATAGGTTGAAAAATTGCAATATGCAGAAAGAAACCACGCAAATAGGAACATATGCTGACATACAGGATAGGGAAGCACAAACGGCCTATGAACAGACATATGCTTTACTGGATATGGGAGGTATCAGGGAAAACAGTGTTGTAAATACAGTATTTGCTAATGCGCTTTTATTACCTTTGGATGGAATGAAGAAGCAGGAATTTCTGGCATTGACGGAGAGTGAAAATGATAACGCTCTAATGAAGCTGATAGACAGCAATTGGATTCTGATGGATACAGTGACAATATATCTTCACCCTATGATACGAGAAATTGCGGTGCGAAACGGTTATGCGTCTGTTCAACTCTGTGACAAATACTGCAAAAATATTAAGGGGAAGATCGAGATCGGAGTCCAGTTTGAGCAGCGGTTAAAGTATAAGAAATATGCTCAGGAAATTTTTAATCTTTTTAATTCCCCTGATATGCTGAATCTTGATTTGCTTAGATTGTTTTATGATTTAAGCGATATTTATGACGAACTGGATCAAAGAGCATATTCTTTGGAGATTGCAAAGGTCATTGAGGATAACATAAACCTGTACAACGATAATCTTATGGAAAAAGTCAGAGTAATGAGCGGGGTCGCATATAGTCTCAATAATTGCTTTGACGGCATGGAAACGCTGGATAAGTCACATGGGCTTTTGAAACAAGCCATGCAAGATTTAGAAACTATGATGGATTCTGCTCAAACTGACAGGAGAGAGTATGCCCAAAAAAGAGCAAAGATATTGAGCAATTTTGGGTCAAATTATTTAGCAAAAAGCAAATGTGATCAAACAAGGAAAGTGTTTTATTTGAATCAGGCCCTGGAAGTACATAGACAGGCTTTGGAAATACGTCAGATAGAATACGAACGTTTGCTAACAGAGCCTCAAAAGGCCGCTGCCATGAAGGAGTCAATCGCCACTTCGTATACCACAATTGCGACTGATTATTTTTATATGCAGAACTATGAAGAGGCAATTACACAACATGAAAATGCGTTAAAAATACGGGAAGCATTGATGAATGAAAAGGGGAAAAGCATTAGTCAGCAAAGAATTATTGGTTGCGTCATAGAGATGTATAGACAGCAATTGTCTGTTAATGGAAAATACATTGCACAGGCACTGGGTTATTATCCGGAATTGCTTAAGGTAAATTACGAGCATCAAAATATTAGTGCGCTAAAAAATAATGTGCGCTATTGGGAAGAATTGAGGAGAATCGTCATAAATGATCGGCGATTAGAAAAATTTATCGATGAGATAAAGCAAAAGCATGAGTATTTTGTAAATTGGGTTAATGCTGATGAAAAAGTGAAAAAAATAGTTGAAGAAGATATTTAAAAGTAGCTTTTTTACAGGGTCGAGATAAAATGCAATGATACAACACGGCTGTAAAAATATAAAAAGTACGAGGAAGGTTTTTCATGATCTTATCAATGGAATCTTTAGGAAGTGAAATACAGCAGGCTGCTATATTTAGGAACACATCCAACTTTACGGAATTCACTGATGACTTTGAAGGGGGAGATTTGGGTAAGAGAAGGTATTCAGAGCCGAGAGGGATTATCGGAGGCTTATTGTAAAGAATTCATTGCCTGGAGGCAACAGGAATGGCCTGTATATTCTATGAGAGAACAATTATCAATACATTTGTCCCATAAGAAAAGCTGGGGTATTGGGATGCGCAAAGGGACATGAGAATAGGACTATTGCCAAAATGGTATGAAATGGCTTTAAAAGAAAATAGACTTGAAAACTGTGAATTATGGTAATAAAAGGTAAGGCCAGGCAGTCTTTAGATAGTGCATTTGTTGTTATGAGTCGAGGCTGAAAGAAGGAATGCATAGTTGTTAGTAGGAAAAATTGTTATGAAACAAGGTGTGGCTGTAAAAAACTTAAGGTTTTATGCGGTAATGGAAGCACTCGGAAAGACTATTAGAGAAAAATGATGGAATGAGAAGGTGTTCAATACCGACTTAAAAAGATACGAAACGGTAGATGTTAATAATTTCACATCAGATATAGAGATCAAATTGTGCAGGATGGTCAATAAGTCGTGGTGGAACATTTTGAGACTGTCCATTCAGAAAAAAGTTACTGTAGAGCAATATCCGGATTTAGATAAAAACAAAACATATATTTTGTGTGTCAACCATTCTTTTGATGAGGACATACTCTCTGCAATATACAATGTAGACAGAAATGTATATATGTTTCATGGAGGTACGCACCAGATGGAGCATAATCCGGTGTTTTATGCATTGTAGTTAAATGGAATGATTTATGTGGATCAGGTGAATGAGGAGAGCCGAAAGTCGGCAATATCCAAAATGAAACAGATTTTAGAGTCGGGGAGCAACATTATGTTGTTCCTGGAAGGCAGTTACAACAATACAGAAAATCAATTGGTCACCCTGCTGTTTTCAAGCCCATGGTTGCTCAGCAGTTCGCTGGAGATAGAAGTAGTACCTTTCATCACTTTTTATGATTTTGGATCGAACGAGATTTGGATAAGGGCAGGGATTAGGGCAATATGAAAAGCAGGAGGCATTGAATAGGCTTCGCGATGTAATGCCAACGATTTTATATGCGATCATGGAGGAATATGTAAAGCCAATTTGCAGCAGGGATCTTGGGAAAAATTCGCAGTTGGATTACATGGAAGCCAGGAAAAGTGTGTGTGCTTGCCAGACATGATATGAGGACGTGTGGGATGAGCAAATGACCTATTATCCAGGCCATGGAGTTACACTGCCTGCCAAAGCAAGGGAATAGGTTGACCGAATCTGTGTGACGCCTCAAAATGCAGGTATTCTGGTAGATGTACTTTGTAGAAGAGAAGAGGATAAAAGATATGATTTGAGGCAGTACATGCGGGATACCTATGTTTTGAGCCCAGAAAGGCGAAAGAGATGCTCTAGAAATGTAGCAGAAGGAGTAAAACAGTGATATGAAATCAAAAGAGCAAAGGTTAAATAATATATTGAGTAATTACGGCTCCATGGTGACAGGACTGAGCAATCTGGCGACAGATTTCTCCTCTCGCGTTATTCTATTTATTGTCGGACAAATTCAGTTATCTTCTGGATGAATTTCCGGAAGTTGTGGTGACAGAAAAAGGTGTAGAACGCCGCAGATAAATTTACTTTATAATTACCTTGTCAGGCACGCATTTCAGGGTGTTCCTGACCTGATGGACAATGCAGCGCTGGTATTCTGTTTTGGGGAATGCTGTAGCAATTGCTTCCTTTATTCCGCTAAGAACTATCGAGAGTGTGAAACTTTGGATCTGTTGACAAACTAAACAAAAATGACCTTTTGTATGGTATAATTAAGATATCAATTGAGGGGGGGCATTTTTATGATGGGAAAACAGAACGGACAAATTCAAATGGCAATTCTGGATATCGATTCTATGATTCCAGAAGATCATCTTTTGAGACAAATTAAAGAGGACCTGTCCATGTAAACTTTGATTTCATATACGAAAAGGCAGCCCCCTATTATTCCAATGTTGGAAGAAAATCGATTGATCCGGTTATTCTGATAAAAATGCTCCTGATCGGTTATCTCTATGGAATTAAATCAGAACGGAGACTCGAAGAGGAAGTATCACTTAATCTTGCTTACCACTGGTTTTGCGAGATTGATCTCATGCATAGAGTGCCGGATCATTCCACTTTTAGCCAGAATAAAAAACGAAGTTTTAAAGATGCCGGTATATTTCGGGAAATTTTTAATGAAAAAAGGGGCTGGGGTATTTAACTGAAATGACCGTAGATACCAGTCATGGCATTATCACTGGGGTTGATTGTTATCCTGCTAATCAGCGGGAAAGTGACATTATCCTGACTCATCTGAAGGGACAGCCTTGCGAATATCAGGAGATTGGCTTAGATGGAGGATATGATATAGGAGCCGTGCACAGAGGATTGGAGTTATTAGGAATCAATGGTTATACAGCCATACGGGAATGCCAGAATAATGCAATAAAAAAGGCTTCCGCTACGATGCGGAAAAAGACCATTTTGTATGTATGCAGGGAGAATATTTAGAATTCCAGAAACTGATCTATAAGAGAGCAACGCAGAACTATTACCGTTTATATAGTCGTTCAAAAACAAGTCCCAGTTCGTTTCATTATTGCTGATAAAATGCGTGTATAAATAAACATTTTCTCATGTTTTATATATTTTGAAGATATGCTAAACTGTTTGTTAAATAATAAGTATCCTTTAGATAGGCATATGAGATATTGATGAATAAATATTTTATATGAAAGGATGCAAACATGAGACAATTACAAGCAGCAGCTTATTGGACTAAAGATATACTTATATTTTTGATAATACAGTTAATTATAGCTTTGGACATTATAAGACTAAAAATATTCAACGAGTATAGAACTAAAGATATTATATTAGCAATAACTATAACATTGACACCGTTTTGGTTGGCTGCAAAATTATATAAAAGAATTAAATATTTACGATCATTAAGCGAAGTAAAAGATAAACCATGGGTAAAGCCAGCACCAACAGGAAGTGTAGTAACAGCCTTAATATTATCATTTATATCGTTGATTTTTCAGATAATAGGTGCAATGAATATATTCGGATAGTGCAAAGTTATAATTGATTACACACAAATAAGTATACAGCCGCCTGACATAATTGCAGGTATAATATTTATGATAGCAGGATTCACCCTCAGTACAATAGTAGTGGGGATGAGACAATGCAATATAATAAATTCTATAAGTATGATAATTTACATAAGTATTAGAACATTTATAGCAGTATATATACTTGCAATAGGTATTTTAATGCTAATAACAGTCGTGACAGCATTTTAGATATGGGCAAACAACACATAATATGTTAAAATACATATAAATAATGACTATAAAATATTGGAGGATAAGATATGTAGTTAGTAATAATGAGAATTGGTATGGCAAAGGAACTCTGTGGTAGATATATCAATAAGGAAAATTTTGTAGTTATTCAATTTGATGCCATGGTTATGTATCGGTTAGATGCACGACCATAATATATAAAATAAGGAGAAAATGAGAAATGGGAGTACCAGAGATTTTGGGCGTTGTAACTGTTGTTCTGCTTTTAGTGATTATTATGTTACAGATTATAGGACGTAAAAAGTCTGATATTGGCGAAATAATATCGTTATTAAAACGTACCGCTGAAGAACAACGTACTGGTGTACAAAAACAAATTGCAAGTGGAGCAACAGAGCAGTTCGAACGCTTCGGTGTTATCCAGAAGAGTATTCAAGATACATTGTCAACAAACCGTGATGAGGTCAATCGACAACTTGCTGAGTTTCAACGACAGATGGAAACCAAATTGATGGTTATTCAAAAAGCTAGTACTGATAGCAATGAGCAGATTGGAAGAACCATAACAACTGCGTTGCAAGAAAGTCGTAAAGAGCAAAACAATCAGCTTTACACATTTGGGGAGCAAGTAGAATCACGATTGACAACTATTCAAAATGCGGGAGCAGAAAGCAATGAACGAATTAGCACAACAGTAACAAATGCTCTGCTCAAGAACCGCGAGGAACAAAATAAACAACTACATACATTTGGTGAACAAGTAGATAACCGCCTTTCGTCCATTCAACGGTCCAATACTGAGAATAGTGAAAGGATTAACACTACACTAGAAAACAAAATGAAAGAGTTACAGGAGAGTAACGAAAAAAGGCTTGAGCAGATGCAAGGTGTTGTAGATGAAAAATTGCAGAAAACACTTGAGTCTCGCCTCTCTCAGTCCTTTGAGTTGGTCAGCAAGCAACTTGAGAGCGTAGGCCAAGGATTGGGTGAAATGAAAGCTCTCGCTGCTGATGCGAAGTCATTAAAAAATGCGCTCACGAATGTAAAAGAACGTGGTACATATGGTGAAGTTCGTCTTGAGAAATTACTCTCTGATATTCTTGCACCAAGTCAATATGAAATGAATGTAGAGATTGCAAACGGTAAACGTGTAGAGTTTGCCATAAAGCTTCCCGGAAATGATGATATACCTTTGCTTTTGCCGGTTGATAGCAAGTTTCCGATTGAAGATTATAATAGATTGCTTGATGCCAAGGATAAACAATCAATTGATGATGCAAGGCGTGCGCTTACAATTAAAATTCGTACTTTTGCAAAAGATATTCAGGACAAGTATATAGTTCCTCCTAAGACCACAGACTTTGCACTGATGTTTCTACCAACTGAAGGACTATACGCAGAAGTGGTTCAAAATGTGGCATTATTTGAGGAACTTCGTGATAAGTATAAGATTACGGCAGTTGGAGCAACTACACTTTCAGCATTTCTTGCATCCTTACAAATGGGATTTAAGACACTTGCTATTGAACAACGCTCACAGGAAGTATGGGATACTCTTCGTGCCGTGAAATCAGAGTTTATTAAGTTTGGAGATATGCTTGACAAAGCTCAAAAGCAACTTCAGACTGCTGATAAAACACTTACAGAAATTGTCGGTAGACGTACAAGGGCAATTAACCGTACTTTGCGTGGCGTAGAAGAGTTGACAGAAACAAGTGCATCTCTATTGATCGAATTGGAAGATACAGTCGATGAATAAATACAAGGTGACTGGGGTGAGGATAACACAACAAATTTATAAGGCATTCAATAGGCGATGGCTCAAAACCATCGTCTATTTTTATTTCATTTATTAGATGCTCAAAATGTAGAAATTTAGAACCTCATTTTATGCATAATATACAAAACAGTCTAAATTAAATATGGTTCGGAGACAAAAAGGGCTATACATTACCAATGAGTTGCATACATGCTAGTTATTGCACCCCATCTAATGGCTACATACATTCAAATATTTAAAAGTACAACAGGAAAACTGTGAGTACTTTTTAGGAGGTCGAACACACGTTTGGCAGAATGGATGGCTTTAAGCCAAAAGATTGTATGTCGGGGTATGATTTTGAACTATGGGTGCAAGGCATATTGACTGCATTAAAGTTTAATGCAAAGAGAACAGCGGGAAATGACAACGGTGTTGATATTATAGCAACACTGGATGAAAGGGGGGAATGTCTGAAATTTTACATACAATGTAAATTTCACGACAGACCAGTAGGAAAAACTCCTGTACAAGAAATATATACAGGATGTAACTATTTTGGAAATGACGGATATCCAGTAGTAATAACAAATAATCGTATGTCAAGTGAGACAAGGGCATATGCAAAACAGCTTGGTGTCGAAGCGATAACCGAATACGAAGGTAGTGTAAAAAAGATTGTGTCCTTGGTAAAAAGTGGCTCCTTTTTGGTAAGAATTAAGATATGAAATTTCTTATCGAAAAGGAGTATTTTTATGCCAGTAGCAAAGGAGCAGATTCGACAGATTATTGCAGACAACAACTTAAACAGCGTGGCTGATGTCTACACCCTCCTCAGGGATGGCTTTAAGGACATCCTCCAGGAGCTTATGGAGGCGGAACTGGACGCGACACTGGGCTATGGGAAGAACCAGAAAGGGGATGTAGAGACTACGAACAAGCGCAATGGCCACTCCACTAAGAATCTCAAGAGCCAGTACGGCGAGTTCCAGATTGATGTGCCCGGGACAGGAACGGTGAGTTCGAGCCGAAGCTTATCCCCAAATACCAAAGGGACGTCTCCGGAATCGAAGAAAAAATCATCTCGCTCTACGGCAGGGGGATGAGCACCAGAGACATCCATGACCAGCTACAGGACCTCTATGGGATAGAGATGTCTGCCGAGATGGTCAGCAAGATTACGGACAAGATACTGCCTGAGATCCGGGAATGGCAGTCAAGGCCCCTGAACCCGGTCTATCCATTCGTGTTCATGGACTGCATCCAATACAAGGTCAGGGAGGACGGACGGATACTCAGCCGTGCAGTCTATGTGGTGCTGGGCGTTACGGCGGAAGGGTACAAGGAGATCCTCAGCATCACGGTAGGCGCCAACGAGCTGGGGATGCTAAACGACCTGAAGAACCGGGGGGTGCAGGACGTGCTGTTCTTCTGTGTGGACGGGCTCCCTGGATTCAAGGAGGCAATCGGCGCCGTGTTCCCCCAGTCCGAAATCCAAAGGTGCGTCATCCACATGCTGCGCAACTCGTTCAAGTATGTGAACTACAGTGACCTGAAGAAGTTCGCGTCTGATTTCAAGACGGTATACAATGCCCCGAATGAAAAGGCTGGGCTGGAGGCGCTGGCAGATGTCAGGGAGAAATGGGGAAAGAAATACTCCTATGCGGTCAGCAACTGGGAGAACAACTGGGACGATGTCTGCCCTTTCTTCCAGTTCCCGGACGAAGTACGCCGCATCATGTACACGACAAATATAATTGAGGGATTAAACCGCCAGTACAGGAAAGTCACCAAGACAAAGAGCGTGTTCCCAAGCGACAGTTCACTGGAAAAGATGCTTTATCTGGCCAGCCTGAATGTGGCGAAGAAGTGGGCACAGAGGTATCGGAACTGGGATCAGGTACTCAACCAGCTTACTGTCCTCTATGGAGAACGGCTGACCCAGTATCTGTAAAATAGAAGCTTCGCTTCATTAGGAAAGTCTGGGGCAGCGCACCCTGACAGGAATGCCGCTGTCCCCATCCTTATTCCGTCGGCATCTATAGTATTGCCAGGGAACCCCATCCTTATTCCAGAGGCCGGGTGTGGGCAGAGCCCACGGAAAGAAGCAGCCGGAATGTTTTATTTTGGTGCCAAAAATTAGAAAAATCTGCATAAAGGCATACAGAGTGGTAAAACTATAATCAGTAAGATAAATCGACAACAAAATCAAGCTCAGGATTCGACATAGTATTGTACATATCTGAATCTTATCGGAAGGACTTTTCCTCCATAGACACAGAAAAATTTACAGCCTCATGTGAGACTTCAAGTATCTATATCATAAGCAAGTATTTAGAGTTCTGACAGCTCCTGCTCTCTGTACACAGTTGTCTTGTCTGGCATGCTTCACACTGGTAACGCAGACTCTTATATTCCCTGTAGCCCTTCCGGTTGGTCGTGCTGTACGGCAGGCTTTTGTATTCCGGACAGATGACGATGTCCAGATATTCATCATATACATATTTATACCATTCATGAAACCCTTTCTTCGTCATAGGGCGTTTATAAGGCAGGGCGGGGAGCCGTCCGTCATCTATGATACGCTTGCAGATCCACGGGGTTTTATATCCTGCATCCATGGTGACTGTCCTGATCTGAGGAAACCTTCTGGTCACCTTCTCATAAAGCGCATCAAAGGCAACACTGTCATGTACATTTAACTCCGCTTGTGACTACCGTATCCAGTATAAAGTTATGCCTGTCACAGACTGTATGGGCCTCATAGGCAAAACAGTGTTTATGATCCCCTTTTCGGAACATGCCGCTCTCTGGATCGGTTGTGGATACCGTGATCTCCCGGTCCATGCTCTCCCCGCCGCCGGAATTCCTGTCAAAAGGTTTTTTCCCATGTGCCCTGCGGTCTTCATTGATCTCTTTCATAAGCTGCTCCTCATAGGCTTTCGCCGCAGAAGGGATCGCTTTTTTCATTTTTTTATTGATGTTTGCGTTCGCTTTGATATGAGTCCCGTCCATAAATACAACTTCCGGGGAAAGATAACCGCTCTTTTGTGCCTCAAAAAGAATCCAGGCAAACACCTTTTCTATCGTATCTTCACTAAAGCGGTGTCTGAAGTTATAGCTGATTGTGGCAAAATGAGGAACTGGCTCATTCAGGAGATATCCAAGAAACCACCGGTATGTGATGTTCATGCTGATCTCTTCCACGGTACGCCGCAGGGATGGAATCCCATTCAGGTGCTGGATGAGCACCATCTTAAACAGGACCACAGGATCAACGCTGGGACGCCCGTTATCCGCACAATAAAGGTCTTCCACGAAATCATAAATACGGGTAAAATCCACAGCGCAGTCAATTTTCCGCAGCAGATGATCCTGCGGAACAAGCCCCTCAAGGCTGACCATTTCCAGTGTATTTCTTTCCGACTTTTCTTTTATCAGCATGTCCTCACTCCTGATTTTATTATATCAAAAAAGCCAGCTTTTGCTAACCTTTTTTGACAGTCTGGCAGCACTGTATCAGTGCTGAAATCGTCATGGCGGCAGCAAACAACCAGGCTCTGACATAAGAGTGATACGACAAAATAAATAA
>ERZ808037.264-NODE-264-length-55500-cov-5.159717_pt1 | contig 55500 bp, 53 predicted proteins | sample MGYA00380190_ERZ808037 | MGnify/ENA primary metagenome ERZ808037 (study PRJEB31490, sample SAMN06133399) | mouse gut metagenome | isolation source: J9 | host: mice | place: China: Chengdu | collected 2015-05 ... | reverse complement strand
AGCGTAAAATCCTGTGCCGCCCTTTTTTGTTCGCCTGCTCCCATTTTGCGGGCTACGATTGCGCTTCCTCCTGTTGCAAGCATAGTTCCAAGGCCGACAATCAAATTGATCACAGGGCAGACAATATTCAATGCCGAAAGTGCATTTATATCTGCAAATCGTGCGACAAAGATTGTATCAACAACCGTATACAGTCCCATAAATATCATCATTAAGATTGTCGGAAATGCAAATTTCAGCAATGATTTTATTGTAAAGTTCTGTGATAGCGGATTTATATCATTCATTTTCTCTGTCCTCCGATTGTTCTTTCTGCAATACAGGACTATGGAAACTGTTATTTGGTTTTTGCAGTATCTTCCTGCACTGCAAAGACGATTTTATCCTGCCATTCTTCATCCTCTAAATTTGCAGGATTTTCATTCAAGACATATCTTAACTGCAATGGATAAAATTGTTTTTCCTCCCTGTACCGGTTAGGGGATTTTTTGTACATGGCTTTGAAAATATCCGTAAAGGACTGCTGGCTCTCATATCCGGCAGAAAGCGCAATATCAAGAATGGGTCTGTCGGAAAATACAAGCAGTTTCGCGGCTTCGGTCAACTGGCGGCGCTGTACGTAAGTCTGGATGGTCAGCCCTACCGTACCGGTAAACATTCGGTGCAAATGATATTTTGAATAATGTACAGCCTCCGCAATAGTTTCCAGGTCCAGTTTTTCGTGCAGATGGCTTTCGATATAATCAATTGCCGCCATTACATTTTTAATATTTCCAAACATTGCAGCTACCTCCTTTCTCTATGCATTATAGCAGGATATTTTATTCCGCTTTTCATCTATCTTGCGGTCTTAAGGTTTTGACAGCTTTGCTGCAATTATCTATAGGTATGCAAAGAGAGATACCCAATATTTTACTATTGAATATCTCTCAAATTTTACTTTATACTATATCTGGCAGTTGTCATATTCTTACGCCGCTATAGGATTACGCCTCGTTAATCGCCGCCTGTGTGGTAGCTGCCTTGGAATAGCTATCTTTTATTATCATCTGACAATTTAGTTATTTATCAGAATAATGACTCCTGCATTCAGCCACAAGCAGCATACCGTTTTCTATCTTATAAACCATTCTGTTGCTTTCATCAATCCTCCTGCTCCACCATCCTGATAAATTTCCTTTTAGAGGTTCTGGTTTTCCTAATCCGTGATAATGATCTCTCATGATATCTCTTATCAATGTATTAATTCTTTTCAAGGTTTTTTTATCTTGCCCTTGCCAATACAAATAATCTTCCCATGCCTCTGGAAGAAATATAAGGTTCATTATATCAACCCTCCATTTCCTCCAATTCTTCTATCTTCTTATAAACAGGATTTGATTTTCCGTGGTTATAATTATTAATTACTTTTTCCAAATGTGCCTGATTCTCCTCACTATAAAAGGGATCTACCCTCAATTCAAAAGGAATCCCACCATAGCTTATCAATTTTTTGTAAAATAAATTTGTAGCTGTAGATAAACTCATACCTAAATCAGAGCATATACTTTCTGCTCTCTGTTTTACTACATCATCAACACGAATTGATACATTTGCCATACTTTCACCTCACTTTTTCTTAAATTATATATCAATATCAATTAAAAATCAATACAGATCACTACATTTACAAAAACCTTATCTTTATTTCCACATTAAAAAGAGAGATACCCAACCTTTACTGTCAGATATCTCTCAAATCTTACATTACACTATATTTGGTAGCCATTACACTCCCAAACCACTATAGGATTACGCCTCGTTAATCGCTGCCTGAGCCGTTGCCGCCTTGGAATAGCTATCTTTTTACTGTTGTCTAACAATTTTGCAATTATTTGTATATTTTATGTATTATTCTTATCATAAAATTCTTTCAATGTCAATAGTATTTTAAATTTGTATCAAAAAAGAGATATCTAGTCATTTTCTGACGAATATCTCTTTTTTTCTATATTTTTCTACAGATACACATGAGCCACTAAATTATTCCACTGATTTTCTCTCAAATATTTTCCGAACATTTTTCTATATGCTCTTGCTTCTTCAAAATTGATTTTCAAATCAAATAATTTAATGTGTTTCTCTTTTTTAATCTCCACGCTATCTGCACTGAATCGCTTTGTCTTTATTTCTTTTTCTTCTTCTATCATTGCACTACTGTTAAAATCCAGTTCCACACCCAAATCCAAATAAATATCATACTCATAATTATCAATATGTACAATCCGTGTTATCAATTTATCCAATATATCATGATCTATGATTCCAGAAGTAAAATCAATCATTTGATCCATTGTATTTTTTATTTTTACTAACACATCCTCTGTATTTTCTCCAATCCCGCTTTTTTTCTCATGCCTCTCCAAATCACCTTCTATCTGCTTTATCTGTTTTTAACTCTTTTATTGTCTTTTCATAGAGAGCCATCTTTTCCCGCAATGCTTGATAATCAAGAAGGAGAGTGTCCCTTTCTCTCTCCAAGTCTTCAATCCGTTTCTCTAACTCCTTATTTCTTTGCATCAGATTTCTATTTTTATCAAATTCTCTTTCTAAACTCGTCCCTAAACCAGCCGCAACATAGCATAGATTTGAAAACAATCTATACTCCGAATTGCGCGATTCATATAGCAATTCATCATGTAGATTTTTACTGACTGATTCATAAGGAAGTGATTTCCTTTTTAAAATTTTAACTAAATCATAAACATCCATAAATCTATCCCCTTTAAACAAATTTTAATTCATATTTTATAGCGGTATATGCTCATTCTATAGAAATACCATCCTAAATTGAATGATTCACTTTTTTCTACTTATTTTCCTATTTCCATAACTGAATCCCTAAAAATAACCTGCTCATTATTTTCCATTTCATACTGTCCTAAATTGACTGCTTTACACTTATTTACTTCATGAATCATTCTCCATAATTTATTTTTCTATTCGTTTTCATGTACCCTCTATTTTTTATTTTCTTTCCATTTTTATATCAATACAAATTTCATTAACGATATGACACTTTCCAATGTATCCTCATTCCATTTTTTATAACCAAATCAAAATACAGATAAACTTTAATCCTAATCATTCTCATTAATTCTAAAGTATATATTTCTATAATACAACAATATCATAAATCATGTAATCACATTTTTATTATAAGTAAAAATTTACTTATATTTTTCCAAACAAAAAGAACCATATTTCAAAATATGATTCCATTTTTTAACACTGTACTTATTTAAACTTATATATTTATCTATCATATATAACCATTCCTATACGTATACAGCAATCTAATTTTTCAATTTATACCTCCCTATTCAAAGTATGATACCCCTTTTATATCAGTACATCCTTCTCTTACCCATACCCTTTATATCTATATCCAAGTACGGGGTAGAACCGCTTTTATATATACTGATTCTTTGAGGGGTTCTCTCTAAAAACATTCCCTAATACTATCACATATCCACGATAAAAAACAGGATTCTTTGGTGAAAATATTTTCTCTCCATACACATCATGCAGTCTTATATTATACTGCCGCCTGATAACTATTTTATTTCTACTGCTTATTTTCTATCCATAATCAATTCTAATATTTTTATAGCCAAGATAGTTATATCCTTCATAAAAACAATCCCTTTATTTTATCCAATCATTATCTTATTTCAATGCTTCCTCTTTTTTTCTATCGTTCGATATTCTCATCACTGATTCTATTTTCTCCACCTGCTCATTTAGATTTTTATTATTCTTTCCTATTATATTTAAAGACTTATTGTAAAAAATAAGCGGTACTTACTTTTTTACATAAGACTTATATATTTAATTATCAATATCCATTTCCTTTCCTATAAGTATATCCTTTTCCTATGAATAATTGTAAAAAATAAGAGAATTTCTATTTTACATATGTTCAATTATTATTACATGATGTAAATTATAATTTTCACATAAACATATTATCATTACCAAATCACCAAAACCTTTTTATTTTATCCCCATATCCCATCAAAATCTTTTCCTCATGTATCCACAAATATATCTTACATGATTCTCTCAAACTGATTTTTTATTCCTATGTATCCATCTTTTTATTATCCTTTCCATTACTTTTTACACCCCCATTTTTTCAGCCCAATGCATCCCCAAATTTTTCCCTTACTGTATATCCATTTTTTCAAAAGTCAAAAAGATATTTTTACTATTTTTTTTCAATCCCTCATTTTTCAGCCCCACAAATTATCCAGTCCCAATCCCCACCCGTTTTTCTATCCCCTAATTCCTATGCCTATCTATTTTATATACGCTGGAAAAGCGTAATTTGCGTAATTCCGTAATTTTTGCCTGCTCCCACAAAAAAAGCTGTCTTTTCAGACAGCTTCCTTCATTGGTTCCTCTGCTTGCTTTTTCTCTTTTTTCTCCTTTTTCTCATTTATTTTTGTAATCTCTATCAATTACTATGCCTATATCTTAACGCCTGGTTTCCTTTTTGTCTGTGGTGTAAGTGCCGGAAATGGCATAGCCGGAATGTACGAAATAAACAGTTTTTCCAGCTATGCCACTTCCATTTTCAAACCTAAAAAACAGCTTATAATATCCTCCCTGGAAACCTGGTAAAGCCCTTCTAATACATAACAAACTTCTGCCATCACTTCTAATGTTACATAGCAACTTTTAGTTCTTACCATTTTCCTTATATAGATAAACTGTTCTTCATTATCTCTCAGTAAAAACCTTAGAACAGCATTTGCATCTAATAAAGCTTTATTTCCTTCCATGCTTTTCTACCACCGCTTTCCTCCAAGCATCTTTTTCTTGTTCAATCAGAGATGTATTTGCATACTGATGAAGTACACCCGCTGCTGATTCTTCCCATTCCATCTCATTTTCCACAGGAATCACTATGACTTTTTGATTTATTGGTAATGGTTCATTTACTCGTACAGCCGTTCCATCATAATATCCTACAATCGACATATCCTCTACCAGCCTCCTTATTTATCTTATTATTATCATAACACATTCTTTTCTCTTTGTAACCAACTATTTATTCATAAAATCCCTACCTCTATTTTTCCCACAAAAAAGAGAGATACCCAATATTTTACGATTGAATATCTCTCATTTTTTACTTCATACTATATCTAGTAGTCGTTATCCTTCTACACCACTATATGATTACCTATCCAAGGGTGATAGCCGCCTGCGCTGCCGCCAGCCGTGCAATCGGAACTCTGAACGGTGAACAGGATACATAATCCAGACCAATCTTATGGCAGAATTCTACGGAGGTCGGGTCGCCGCCGTGCTCGCCGCAGATACCTACGTGCAGTTCAGGACGAACGGGCTTGCCTAACTTGATGGACATTTCCATCAGCTTGCCCACACCGATCTGATCCAGTTTTGCAAATGGGTCGTTCTCGAAGATCTTTGCATCATAGTATGCATTTAAGAACTTGCCGGCGTCATCGCGGGAGAAGCCGTAGGTCATCTGGGTAAGGTCGTTTGTACCAAAGCAGAAGAATTCAGCTTCCTTTGCAATCTCGTCTGCGGTCAGGGCAGCTCTTGGGATCTCGATCATCGTACCAACTTCATACTTTAAGTCGCTTCCTGCGGCTGCAATCTCTGCGTCAGCGGTTTCTACGACAAATTTCTTTACATACTTTAATTCCTTGATATCGCCAATCAGCGGAATCATAATTTCCGGCTCTACCTTCCAGTCCGGATGGTTCTTCTTTACATTGATTGCGGCACGGATAACAGCCTTGGTCTGCATCTTGGCAATCTCGGGATAGGTTACAGCCAGACGGCAGCCGCGGTGGCCCATCATCGGGTTGAACTCATGCAGAGCGTCGCAGATAGCCTTGATCTGCTCTACGGTCTTGCCCTGTGCGTCAGCCAGCTTCTTAATATCTTCTTCCTCAGTAGGAACGAACTCATGCAGCGGCGGGTCAAGGAAACGGATGGTTACCGGGTTGCCTTCCAGAGCCTCATAGAGTTTCTCGAAGTCGCCCTGCTGCTCGGGAAGGATCTTTTCCAGAGCTGCTTCTCTTTCTTCCAGGGTTTCTGCACAGATCATCTCGCGGAATGCATCGATACGGTTGCCCTCAAAGAACATATGCTCGGTACGGCAAAGACCGATACCCTCAGCACCCAGCTCTCTTGCCTTCTTTGCGTCGGCAGGTGTATCCGCATTTGTACGAACCTTTAATCTTCTGTACTTGTCTGCCCATGCCATAATTCTTCCGAATTCGCCGGCAATGGTAGCATCTACGGTCGGGATAATGCCGTCATAGATCTTACCGGTAGAACCGTCGATAGACAGCCAGTCACCTTCATGGAATTCTTTTCCAGCCAGGGTAAACTTCTTGTTTTCTTCGTCCATGGTAATCTCGGAACAGCCGGATACACAGCAGGTACCCATACCGCGGGCAACTACGGCTGCATGGCTGGTCATACCGCCGCGCACCGTTAAGATACCCTGTGCTGCCTTCATACCTTCAATATCCTCAGGAGAGGTTTCCAGACGAACCAGAACAACCTTCTCGCCTCTTGCCTTCCACTCTTTTGCATCCTCTGCGGAGAATACAATCTTACCGCAGGCAGCACCCGGAGATGCAGCCAGAGCCTTAGCCATCGGTTCTGCCTTCTTTAAGGCGTCCGTGTCAAACTGCGGATGAAGCAGGGTGTCTAAGTTTCTCGGATCGATCATGGCTACGGCCTTCTTCTCGTCGATCATGCCTTCGTCAACCAAATCGCAGGCAATCTTTAAGGCAGCCTTAGCCGTTCTCTTTCCGTTACGGGTCTGAAGCATGTACAGCTTCTTATCCTCAATAGTGAATTCCATATCCTGCATATCGCGGTAGTGATCTTCCAGCGTATTGCAGATGCCAACGAACTGATCGTAAACTTCCGGCATTACTTCCTTTAACTGATCAATCTTCTGCGGAGTACGAACACCGGCTACGACGTCCTCGCCCTGTGCGTTCATTAAGAACTCACCCATCAGATGCTTGTCGCCGGTTGCAGGATCACGGGTGAAGGCAACACCGGTACCGGAGGTTTCGCCCATGTTTCCAAATGCCATCATCTGAACGTTTACAGCAGTACCCCAGGAATAAGGGATATCGTTGTCGCGGCGGTATACGTTTGCTCTTGGGTTGTCCCAGGAACGGAAAACAGCCTTGATGGCTTCCATCAGCTGTTCCTTCGGATCGGTCGGGAAGTCCTTGCCAATCTTTTCTTTATACTCAGCCTTAAACTGGTTAGCCAGTTCTTTCAGATCATCGGCGGTCAGTTCAACGTCCTGAACCACGCCCTTTTCTTTTTTCATCTTATCAATCAGTTCTTCAAAATACTTCTTTCCCACTTCCATAACTACGTCGGAGAACATCTGGATAAATCTGCGGTAGCAGTCCCAGGCCCAGCGTGGATTGCCGGATTTTGCTGCCAGTACTTCTACAACTTCTTCATTCAGACCCAGGTTTAAGATGGTGTCCATCATACCCGGCATGGAAGCTCTTGCACCGGAACGAACGGAAACTAATAATGGATTTTCCTTATCACCGAATTTCTTTCCGGTAATCTCCTCCATCTTAGCAATGTGCTCCATGATCTGTCCCATGATTTCGTCATTGATCTTTCTGCCATCATCGTAGTACTGCGTACAAGCCTCCGTTGTGATGGTGAAGCCCTGCGGTACCGGAAGACCTAAATTGGTCATCTCTGCAAGGTTTGCGCCCTTGCCGCCCAACAGGTTTCTCATGGTCGCATTGCCTTCACTGAACAAATAAACCCATTTCTTTGCCATACGTTAATTTCCTCCTCAGAGATTTTTGTAAAAAGACTCTTTACATGTAAGTTCCGCCTGATTTTGCATCTTCTTCCCACACAAAGAAAACCCACAAAACAAACGGCCTGACCATAGTATAGCACAAATCTTTCTGTAGTAAAAGTTTTTTCTGGAAAAAATGGAAAACTTTTTTTGATGGATTCGACTGCCATTCACGCAGGCTGCCGCAGCTTTTTTTATTTGCCAATGCAGGCAGAAAGGGTTATAATGAATATCATATGGATCGCTGAAGGATAGAAACGAAAAATTTGTACCATAGAAAGGAATAGATGTAAATATGAAAATAAACTACTATGATATCGGTTTAAACCTGTTCTGCAGGCAATTTCCCGACCCGCAGCGGATATTGGACGATGCGGCGAAAAACGGCGTGGGCTGTATTTTAACCGGAACGGATACAAGGGAGAATAAGAAGATTCATGAATATTTAAAGGCAAATGATGCATTTGGTCTATTTGGCACGGCGGGGATTCATCCGCATAATGCAGACCGGGCAAGGCAGGAGGATTTTCGGCAGATAGAACAAATTCTTGCAGAAAATCCAAGGATTGTTGCGGTCGGTGAGTGCGGGCTGGACTATGATCGGATGTTTTCGACAAAGGAAAACCAGATCCGCTGTCTGGAAAAGCACATTGTTCTTGCGGAAAAATGGGATAAGCCGTTATTTCTTCATGAGCGGGATGCGGCAGATGATTTTATGAAGCGATTGAAAAAACATCCGGAAATCTGTAAAAAATCTGTGGTGCATTGCTTTACCGGCAATAAAAAAACGTTGGAAAAATACCTGGAAATGGGTTTTTCGATTGGGATTACCGGGTGGATCTGCGATGATGTGCGGGGAAAGGTGCTGCGGGAAGCGGTGAGTATCCTTCCTCTTGACCGGGTTTTAATTGAAACGGACGCCCCCTATCTGACGCCGAAAAACGTACAGGGACTTGGAAGGGTGAATGTTCCGCAAAATATTGTCTATGTGGCAAAGGAACTGGCAAAATGGATGAAGGTTACGGAAGAGGAACTGACCGGATCAGCAAGGAAAAATACGGAGAGGATTTTTTCTATCTGATAGTTTCTTTAATCGTTTCTATGATAGTTTTATGATATTTTTACTTTGATATTTTCTATTGACATTTGCCGTTACTTACTTTACAATATTAGGAAAATAAAAGCTGCGCTGTGAGAAAATCTTGCAGTAAAGCAAAAAACAGAAAGTAACTGACCAGAAGATACTCTGATGGAAAGAATGCGGGCTGCCCAGGTGATTGTGATGCCTTTTTGTGCATTGCAGTGTTTTTTGCGGGTGATAAATTTCAGGGAATCTTCAGGGATTCTCTTTTTTTGTGCAGGAATTTTTTTCGCAGGAAATTTTTGTGCAGGAATTTTTTTCGCAGGAAATTTTTGGTGCAGGAAATTTGGGGCACACAGGAAGAGTTTGATTCTATATTTACAGGAAAGAAAATCGCATAGACGGAAAATAAAGAAAGGCAGGTATATGGAAGAGAAAAGAATTGCTGTTTTGGGGATTATTATTGAGGACGTGCGGCAGGCAGAGCAGGTGAATGCGCTGCTGCATCAGTTTGGAACCTATATTATCGGCAGAATGGGGATTCCTTATAAGGAAAAGCAGCTTAATATTATCAGTATTGTTGTGGATGCACCTGCGGATGTTATCAGTGCTCTTTCCGGGAAGCTGGGAAGACTTCCGGGGGTTAGCTCTAAGGCTTTGTATTCCAAGACCGGAAGCGGTCAGGGGAGTGGAAGAAAAGAAGAAACCAGGAGAGCAGAAGAAAGGAAGTCCCCGGGCTCAGGTAAGGCACAGGAAATGAAGTGAGGTTAGCTATGGAAGAAGAAAAGAGATTTCGGGCCTGTGTGGAGGCGCTGAAACAGGGGGAATCCCTTTCGCGTGAGGATTGGCGGGTGCTTTTGGAGGGAAGGACGGATGAGCGTCAGGAAATCTTAGCCGGAGAGGCTTCGTTAATCCGGGACAGGGTTTACGGGAAACGGGTTTTTATCCGCGGGCTGATTGAATTTACCAATTTTTGTAAGAATAACTGCTATTACTGCGGAATCCGCCGGGGAAATCAAAAGGCAGAGCGCTACAGGCTGACGGAAGAGGAGATTATGCAGTGCTGCCATTATGGTTTTTCCATAGGGTTTCGGACATTTGTTCTTCAGGGCGGGGAGGATGCTTATTTTACGACGGAAAGGCTGGCGGCGATTGTCCGCAGGATAAAACAAAGCTTTCCGGAGTGTGCCGTTACGCTTTCTGTGGGAGAGAGGGAGAGAGAAGATTACCGGATATTGAAGGAAGCCGGGGCGGATCGCTATCTGCTTCGCCATGAAACAGCCAATCCCGTGCATTACGGCTGCCTGCATCCGCCGGAACTTTCTTTTGCCCGCCGCATGAACTGTCTGCGCAGCTTAAAGGAACTAGGGTTTCAGACCGGGGCGGGATTTATGGTGGGTTCACCGGGACAGACCGTGGACTGCCTGATTGATGATTTGCTGTTTTTAGCGGAATTCAGGCCGCAGATGGTGGGGATTGGACCGTTTATTCCTCACCGGGAGAGCCCTTTTTGTGATTATTCCCGCGGCGATGTAAAACTGACGCTGTATCTTTTAAGTTTAATCCGGATTTTGCTTCCTCACGTCCTTCTTCCGGCAACGACAGCCCTGAGAACAGCTCTACTGGGAGGACGGGAAGCAGGGATTCTGGCTGGGGCCAATGTAGTTATGCCAAACCTCTCTCCAGATAAGGTGCGGGAAAAGTACCAGCTTTACGACCATAAACTTACGACGGGAAAGGAAGCGGCAGAGGGTTTAAGAGAACTGAAGGAATCCTTAGCTTCTATAGGCTATTTCGTTGTGGTTGACCGGGGAGATTATCTGTAAGCCGAAGTGTTTATCGGCAGGTTTATTCGTTGGCATCCTAAGGACGCCGACATAAAAATAAATAATAAAAAAGCAAATCCTGAAGGGAAAGATACTTGCTGTTCGCAGGAACGAAAGATATTTCTGACCCGAGGTAGAAAGGAAAACAACGATGTACGATCCAAAATCAAAATGCGCTGACGATTTTATTAACCACGAGGAGATTTTAGAAACCCTCGATTATGCCAAAAAGAACCGGACAAACCGTGAATTAATTGACCGGATTTTAGCCAAGGCAAGAGAACTTAAAGGTCTGACCCACAGGGAGGCTGCGGTTTTGCTTGACTGTGCATTAGAGGATAAAAACCAGGAAATTTATGCGCTGGCTGAGCAGATTAAGAAGGATTTTTACGGGAACCGTATTGTTATGTTTGCCCCGCTTTATCTTTCAAACTACTGTGTCAATGGCTGTGTTTACTGTCCCTACCATGCAAAGAACAAACACATTCCCAGAAAGAAGCTGACCCAGGAGGAAATCCGGCAGGAGGTTATCGCCCTGCAGGATATGGGGCATAAGCGTCTGGCTTTGGAAACCGGGGAAGATCCGGTGAACAGCCCGATAGAATATGTGCTGGATAGCATTAAGACCATCTACAGCATTAAGCATAAAAACGGCGCAATCCGCAGGGTGAATGTCAATATTGCGGCGACGACGGTGGAAAATTACCGGAAATTAAAGGATGCGGGGATTGGAACCTATATTTTATTTCAGGAAACCTATCACAAAGAAAGCTATTTAAAGCTTCATCCCACGGGGCCCAAGCATGACTATAATTACCACACCGAAGCGATGGATCGTGCCATGGAGGGCGGAATCGACGATGTCGGCTGCGGCGTACTTTTTGGCTTGGAACTCTACCGCTATGAGTTTGCCGGACTTTTGATGCACGCCGAGCATTTAGAGGCCGTTTACGGCGTAGGCCCGCACACCATCAGCGTGCCCAGAATCCGCAGGGCGGACGATATCGATCCGGACGTATTTGATAATGGGATTGACGATGATACCTTTGCCAAGCTGGTCGCCTGCATCCGTGTGGCTGTTCCCTATACCGGGATGATTATTTCCACCAGAGAGAGTCAAAAGTGCAGGGAGAGGGTGCTTCATCTTGGCATTTCTCAGATTTCCGGCGGTTCCCGAACCAGCGTGGGCGGCTATGTCGATCCGGAGCCGGAGGAAGAATCTTCGGAACAGTTTGAAGTCAGCGATAAGCGTTCCTTAGACGAGGTGGTCAACTGGCTGATGGGCATGGGCTACATCCCAAGCTTCTGTACGGCATGTTACCGGGAGGGAAGGACGGGCGACCGTTTTATGTCCCTGTGCAAAGCCGGACAGATCCATAACTGCTGTCTGCCCAATGCACTGATGACTCTGAAAGAATACCTGATGGATTATGCATCGGAGGATACCAGGAAAAAAGGACTGGAACTGATTGAAAAGGAAATCGAAAACATCCCCAAGGAAAAGGTGCAGGGGATTGTCCGGGAACGGTTAATTGAGATTGAGAAGGGAAACCGCGATTTCAGGTTTTAACCATACTTGTATGTACCTAAAGGGTAGGATGTGCTGTGAAACTTGCACAGAATGGAGGAAACGATGTCATTATCTTCAACGCCTGCATCCGAACGGATGCATATCGGCTTTTTCGGGAAACGGAACGCGGGAAAGTCAAGTGTGATGAATGCTGTTACGGGGCAGGATCTTGCGATTGTTTCTGCGCAGAAGGGAACGACCACCGATCCGGTGTATAAAACCATGGAACTGCTGCCTTTAGGGCCGGTGATGATGATGGATACGCCGGGGCTTGATGACGAGGGGAGTCTTGGAAGCCTTCGGGTGAAAAAGGCATACCAGGTGTTAAATAAGACGGATATTGCACTTCTTGTTATGGACTGTGCCTGCGGTCCGTCGAAAGAAGATCAGGAACTGTTTGCAGGGATTCGCCGGAAAAATATTCCCTGTCTGCTTGTTTTTAATAAAGAAGATCTTCTGGATGACTTACCGGAAGATGTACGGAAGGAAAAGAAAAGAGAGATGGAGGACTGTTTCCGGGAAGCAGGAGCGGCAGAATCTTCTTTTGTATGGATCAGTGCCGGAAAGAAAACCGGGATTGAAGCATTAAAGGAGCACATGGCGCATTTGCTGGATCAGGAGAATTCGGAAAAAAACCAGCGCCGGATTGTGGGGGATGTGATTCATCCGGGGGATTTTGTTGTTTTGGTGGTTCCGATTGATAAGGCAGCACCAAAGGGGCGGCTGATTCTTCCCCAGCAGCAGACGATCCGGGATATCCTCGAAACCGGGGCGGCGGCTGTCGTGGTCAGGGATCTGGAATATCAAGAAACCCTGGAAAAACTGGGGCGAAAGCCGGATCTGGTGATTACGGACAGCCAGGTGTTTGAACGGGTGTCGAAGGAAACGCCAAAGGATGTTTTGCTGACGTCGTTTTCCATCTTATTTGCCCGGTATAAAGGAATTCTTTTTCCGGCAGTGCGCGGGGCAAGGGCATTGGAAACGCTTCAGGACGGGGATCGGGTGCTGCTTTGCGAGGGCTGCACCCATCATCGGCAGTGCGGCGATATCGGTACGGTGAAGCTTCCGGCTTGGATTCGCGCTTACACGGGAAAGGATTTGGAATTTTGCTTTACCTCCGGCACGGAGTTTCCCGGAGAACTTGGAGGCTATCGTCTGGTTGTGCACTGCGGGGGATGTATGTTAAATGAGAGAGAGATGAACTACCGCTTAAACTGTGCACAGGATCAGAACGTTCCTATGACCAATTACGGAACATTGATTGCCTATATGCAGGGGATTTTAGAGCGAAGTATTCGATTATTCGGAAAGATGGATGAATAAAACCCGTTACTGTTCACACGTTCACCGCAACGAAAATCTGCTTAAAATTTAAGAAAAAACCATTGTTTTTTTAAGTCATCAATGCTATAGTGCATACATATAATCGAAGTGCCTGAAGGCAGTATGCACGGAATGGAGGAAATAATGGGAATTATTTTTCATGAAGAAGAGCAGTTGTTTCAGTTGGAAACATTGAATACGGAGTATTGGATAGGTATTGCTGACGAGATGTATCTGGGACATATTTATTATGGAAAGAAGATTGGAGATGCCCGCTGCGCCTATCTTTTAAAGACGGGGGAGAGGCCGTTTGTTCCTTCAAAAAACCGGAAAGAGAAGGCTTCTTTTACGGACAGCTTTCCCTATGAATATCCCACCTGGGGGACAGGCGATTTTCGTGAAAGCTGTTTAAATGTCCGGACAGCCAAGGGCTACCGGGGATGCGAACTCTTTTATGAGAGCCATGCCATTATCGAGGGAAAGCCCGGGCTTTTTGGGCTTCCGGCGACGTTTTGCCAGGCAGAAGAACAGATAAAGGCAAAAGAAGGTACAGAACAAAATATCGCAGACAAAGCAAAGTCCGATTTGCCCGGAGCCGGGGGACAAACCCTGGAAATTACCTGCCGCGATCCGTTTTTAAATCTCAAGGTGATTCTGCGCTACAGTGTTTTTGATGACAGTGACGCCATTATCCGCAGCACAGAGATTGTCAATGAGGGGGCAAAGCCGGTGTATCTGGAGAAGGTTTTAAGCGCCTGCCTGACGATGGATGATGAAAACTATGACTATCTGACCTTAAACGGTTCCTGGGCAAGGGAGCGCCATATCGAAAAAACTCCGATTTCTCACGGAAAACAGGGGATTTTTTCGGAGCGGGGAATTTCCAGCCATCAGGAGCATCCCTTCCTTGCCGTGCTTGACCGCAATGCCGATCAGGAGCAGGGAAGAGTCTATGCCATGCATTTTGTCTATTCGGGAAATTTTCTGGCGCAGGTGGAGAAGGATCAGTTTGATTCCCTGCGCATGGTAATGGGAATTCATCCGGAGGGCTTTTGCTGGGAACTGGAGCCGGGAATGCATTTTACGGCACCAGAGGTTGTCTGTATGTACAGCAGTGAAGGTCTGGGTAAGATGACCAGAAATTTCCATGATTTATACCGCAGTCACCTGATTCGCAGTCCTTACCTGCATAAGAAGCGTCCTCTTTTGATTAATAACTGGGAAGCGACTTATTTTGACTTTGACACGGATAAGCTTCTTGCCATTGCCCGGGAAGCAAAAAAGCACGGGATTGAGATGCTGGTTATGGATGACGGCTGGTTTGGCCAGAGAAACCATGAGTATTGTTCCCTGGGCGACTGGACAGTGAATAAATCCAAGTTAAAGGGCGGTCTGGAATACTTAGTGGAGCAGGTGAAGGCAGAGGGCATGAAGTTTGGTCTGTGGTTTGAGCCGGAGATGATTTCCCCGGATTCCGACCTCTACCGCCTGCACCCGGAATGGGCTATGCAGATTCCCGGCCGTCCGGCGACGCAGGGGCGCGGTCAGTATGTGCTGGATTTGTCCCAGCAGGAAGTTATCGACTATGTCTATGAATCCGTAGCCAAGATTTTGCGAAGTGCCGATATTTTTTATGTGAAATGGGATATGAACCGCCCGCTTACGGATGTGGGAAGCCTTTATACCGAGGGGAAAAAGCAGGGAGAACTGTTTCACCGCTTTGTTCTGGGGCTTTACCAGATGCAGGAGCGCCTTCTTAAAGAATTTCCGAACCTTCTTCTGGAAAACTGCGCCAGCGGCGGCGGACGTTTTGATCCCGGTATGCTCTACTACAGCCCGCAGATCTGGTGTTCCGATGATACGGACGCCATCGAGCGTCTGGAAATTCAGGAAGGAACCGCCCTTCTCTATCCTTTAAGTACTATGGGTGCCCATGTCAGCGACTGTCCCAACCATATCGTGGGGAGGAGCACGCCGTTTACCACCCGCGGTCACGTTGCACTGTCCGGAACCTTTGGCTATGAATTGGATATTACGAAAATTTCTAAGGAAGATAAAGAAGAAATCGAAAGACAGACAGCCCTTTATCATAAGTATCAGCCGTTAGTCCGGGAGGGCGACTACTACCGTCTGGCTTCCTGGCGGGAAAATCATCATTTTGACTGTTGGGAAGTGGCGGCGAAGGATAAGTCCGAAGCCCTGGTTACGCTGGTGCAGGTGATCGCCGAAGCAGCATTCCGCAGCCGGAAAATCCGCATCAAAGGACTGGACGCTGAGGCCGATTACCTTCTGGAAGAAACCGGACAGGTGGCAAAAGGAAGCCTGTGGATGGAGGGTGGGCTTTTAGTTCCCCGCGATAACGGAGATTTTATCAGCCATCTCTACCATTTTGTGCGCCAGTAACCGCTAACCCGGGATGCTATATTAACCGCATTCTCCAAAACTGCATCGATTAAGCTTTTGTTCATTACATAACATTAATATTTTATGCTTAAAAGTCTATTAATTACAAAGTTTTATTTGACTAATTTAAGTAAAATTTATATAATGATACCAGGATCACAAGGTGAGGGAAAATGGAAATTCCTAAGTTGCTGTGCATGTAAACAGCAACATTCCTGAAAAGCGGCAAATGTGGTTAGGGGGAATGCAAGATGAAGAAAGATGTCCGGCTGGCGGATATTGCAGAGCGATTAAATGTCAGCACAGTAACCGTGTCGAATGCGCTGGCGAATCAAAAAGGGGTCAGCGATGAACTGCGGGAAAAAATCAAACAGACGGCGGCCCAGATGGGTTATCAGGCCAAAGGCAGCACGGCGCAGAGCGTGCGGGAGATATTAAACCTGGGCGTGATTATTTCCCAAAAATACTTAGGGGATTATCCGTCGTTTTACTGGAAAATATATCAGGAATTAATGATAGCTGCAAGGGAACAAAATTGTGTGCTTTTGTTTGAGATGCTCACCCATGAAGCGGAAGCAACCAAAAGCCTTCCTCTGTTCACGCATAATTCCAGGATGGAAGGGATTTTGATTATCGGTGAGATTGGAAGCGCCTATCTTAAGGCGTTAAAGGAGGGGACAAACCTTCCCCAGCTCTATATTGATTTTATGAAAAAGGGGCTTCCGGTCAGCTGTGTTATGACGAATAATTATTATGGAATGTATTACATGGTCAGCCATCTGATTGATAACGGTCATAAAGAGATCGCCTATGTGGGAACCGTTCAGGCGAATAACAGCATTATGGATCGATATTTTGGCTACTGCAAGGCGTTAATGCTTGCCGGTATTCCCCAGCGCCCGGAGTGGGTCTTAGATGACCGGGATATGGACGGCAAGCTTCTTGAGATAAAGCTTCCGGAAAAAATGCCGACGGCTTTTGCCTGCAACAGCGATTTAACCGCCAGCGAACTTGTACGTACACTGAAAAATAAAGGAATCCGTGTCCCTGAGGACGTGTCCATTGTCGGTTTTGATAATTATCTTTATGAAGGACTCTGTGATATTTCCATTACAACCTATGAGGTCAATATTAAAGAGATGGTAAAGACAGCCATTGCACTTTTGAACCGTCAGATTCAGGCAGGAGGAAGTTTAATTCCGGAAACGGTAATTATCTCCGGTCATCTGGTGGAGAAGGAAAGTGTGAGGAGAAGATAAAAGGTTACTGTGAACATGTGAACAGTAACGATAAAAGAATGAATCCGCACATAAGGGAAAATTAAACGAAAGAAGCAGAAAACGAGAGAATCTGAAAAAAAGAAATAAATAAAAAAGAATGAAATAAAGAATAAAAAAAGACTTGTGGAAGTCAGGATGAGGTTTTCCTGTACACAGGTCTTTTTTTGTTTTTCAGGTATTAAGGCGGCAATAGCGGCGGCGGTATTCCTGCGGGGTGATGTTTTCTGCTTTTTTAAAGCTCCGGATAAACAGGGTCGGACTGCTGTAGCCCACGTTCTGGCTGATTTCCTGGATCTGTAAGGGAGTGGATACCAGCAGATCTTTTGCTGCCTGGATTCTGCGGGCAGTCAGGTAGGCGATGGGCGACTGGCGGAAGAAATGGGAAAATTCCCTGGAAATCCGAAATTTATTAACATGAAAGCGCTGTTCCAAAAGATCCAGGGAGTAGGGATACGGATATTCTTCATCCAGAACCCGGCGGATTTCCAGAAGGTAGGAGGGACAGTTGCGGCTGCCTTCATTTTCCTGAAGATGGGACAGGGCTTCCGTGAGCAGGCTGGTGGAAAGAAAAAGCTGTTCTAAGGGATTGGAAAAGGTGGTTTCCCCGCGGTTTTCCAGACTGTGCAGGATATTGGAAAAGCGGGAGTTAGGGGAGAGGAAAAATCCCTGTTTATCGGCACGGGCTTTGATAAAACAGGTATGAAAATATTCGCTTTCCCTTCCGTTAAAGTAAAGAAGGAAGTGGTTCCAGTGGGAAGAAACCGCATGGATGGAAAAGCCAGAAGCACAGGGAAGCCAGATAAGCTGTCCGGCATTTAAACTGCTGCTGTCCCTGGCATGAGAAACCATTCCCTGTCCGGATTCGGTATACAGCAGTGCAAAGCCTTCAAAGGGGGTCTGGGTGTAGCGGTAAGGATATTTTCCGCCGATAAAAAAAGCTGCCTGAAGAAAGAGATAAGGAGCAGGCTGGCTTTTCGGGTAATAGCCAAGGAGCGTTACCGGGGAAGAAACGTCTGGCAATCCGGAAACCGCCGGAAAAAGTTCTTTGGGAACAGGGGTTGACATGATGGGCCTCCTTTGTGAAATGATGAACAAAAATTTTTGCCTGAGAAGTCGTTTCCTAGTCAAGAGTATAAGTTACTGCTATTAAAAAGTCAAGAAATTTTGCTTAAATAATAAAAATTTTAATGGTATATTTAATTAAATAAAATGCAGAAAAAGAAGGATGAACGAAAAATTTTTTTATTAAATATAGGAAGTCTGCGAATCTTTTTATTTTAATTATTGCGAATTATCCATAAAGCATCGACAAAACGGAACGGTCTTTGTAAATTTTTTTAGATTTTTCAAGAATAATCTATTAAAAACAAGAATTAATAATGACATTTTAATAATTATATGCTATCATTAATTTAAGTAAAAAATACTTAAAAATAATTAAAAGGAGAATGGTTATGAAGAAAATGAAAAGGATTTGCGCATTTGCACTGGCGGGAATGATGGCGGCATCTGTAGCTGCCTGCGGTTCGAAGAATGAAGGCAGTTCCGGCAGCGGCGGAAACGAAGGCGGAGGGGCTGCTGCTGCTGCGGAGTTGCCATCCATTACCGAAATTAAACTGGGTGAGGAACATACGGATTTAAGTGCAGAACTTAAAGTATTAACGAACCGAACCGATTTAATTGACAGCAGTTTTGCCCAGTATAACACGGAATTTAATAAATTGTATCCCAATATTCAGATTAGCTATGAAGGGGTAACGGACTATGCGGAGGGAATTACCATGCGTCTGACGACGGACGACTGGGGCGATATCTGTATGATTCCCACGACGATTGATAAAACAGAACTGCCGGATCGTTTTATCAGCTATGGAGCCAAGACCGAATTGGATGGGCGTTATAATTTTTTAAATAAGTTTTCTTTTGAAAATCAGGTGTACGGAATGCCGTCCATGGGGGCTGCGCAGGGCATTGTCTATAATAAAAAGGTATTTGCCGATGCCGGGATAACAGAACTGCCGAAGACACCGGATGCCTTCCTGGAGGATTTGCAGAAAATTAAAGATAATACGGATGCCATTCCCCTGTATACAAATTTTGCCGCAGGCTGGACGATGAGTGCCTGGGATGCCTATATATCGGGAACAGCAACCGGAGATCCAGATTTCCATGAAAAAGGTCTGATGCACGGTGTAAATCCATTTGCTAAACAGGACGATATGACGGGACCTTACAGTATTTATTATACCCTGTATGAGGCAGTAAAGCGGGGGCTGACCGAAGATGATCCCACGACCACGGACTGGGAGGGCAGCAAGCCGATGTTAAATAACGGTGAGATTGGATGTATGGTTTTAGGGCTTTGGTCGGTGATTCAGATGCAGGAGGCAGGAAGCAATCCGGATGATATCGGCTACATGCCATTCCCGGTCAGTGTAAACGGAAAGCAGTTTGCCACTGCCGGCCCGGATTACTGCTACGGCATTAATAAGAAGGTTTCCGCAGATAACCAGCTTGCTTCGATGATTTTTGTCAAATGGATGGTGGAAGAGTCAGGCTATGCGGTTGAGTCCGGTTCCCTTCCTGCACTGCTTGACGCGGAGTATCCTGAAATCTTAAAAGACTTTGAAGGGGTTGGCTTTGTTGTGGATAATCCTCCGGCAGCAGGAGAAGAATCTTATTTTGATACCGTAAATAATGAATCGGAAATCGGTCTGGATAATTCCCCCAAGCCCAAGCAGGATATTGTAGAGGCAGCTTTACTCGGCACAATGACTTTGGATGAGATTATGGATGAGTGGAATAAAAAATGGACTTCAGCACAGGAAAATAACAGCATTGCCACAGAAGCCTATGATTACCGGGCGGCGACGAAATAAAAGGATGATCGCCTAATCGGCGGCAGACTTTTACCGTAAAGAATTAAAGATTCCCAAAGGATAACGACATGCCAAAAAGTGTGTCTGAACAAAGAAAGAAGGAGGCAGTGAAATGTCGGTCGAAAAATTTTCCAAGTGGGCAAAGTCCAGAAAAGGACAGCGATTATTTGTTATTATCACGTTTATGGCTGTTCCTCTGACGCTGCTGATGCTGTTTACCTACATACCTTTTCTGGAAATGTTTAAGTTCAGCTTTTACAATATGAAATATTCCGGTACAAGAACCTTTGTAGGCTTAAAAAATTATTTGGAAGTCTTTTCCAGAGATGACTGCTTTAAATCTTTGCTGCTGGCGTTTTACTATGTAGCGGCTTCGTTTGTACAGCTTGCCTTAGCCCTTTATTTTGCAACGATTTTCTGCTTTAAGCTGCACGGAAAGGAAGTATTTAAAGGATTGTTATTCTTCCCTTATCTGGTCTGCGGCATTGCCATTGGTTTTATTTTTAAGTTCTTCTTTACCCGCGGTTTTGTGTTGGATACCGTGCTTGGCTGGATAGGGATGCCCTTAGAAAGTCTTCCTTACTGGCTCAGGGATACCCGGATTAACAATATTTCCCTGGTATTTACCTCGGTTTGGCGTTATCTTGGGCAGAACATGGTTTTGTTTTTAGGGGCAATGATGTCGGTAGACCAGACCTTGTATGAGGCGGCGGCAATCGACGGGGCCAACGCCTGGAATAAGTTCCGCTATATTATGTTTCCCAGCATTAATTCGGTGATTGTGTTAAATATGATTATGTGTATTTCCGGTTCGTTAAGTGCATTTGAACCGCCCTACGTTATCACCAACGGAAGCTTTGGAACAGGAACGTACTTTGTTATTATGAACCAGATTGCCCATGAAAACCAGAGGGTGGGTTTAGCTTCTGCGATGGCAATTGTGCTGATGGTTCTGATCTTTATTGTGACTATTTTCCAGAAAGTGATTATGGCAAAACTCTTCCCCAACGATGAGTCCGAGGAAAGCATCCGCAGGAGAAGAATGAAGAGGGAAAGAAAATTAAATCAGGGAGGTGCAAACGCATGACGCCGGCAATGAAAATTAAGCGATATACCTTAACCTTTCTTAAATATTTTTCCGTGATTTTTGCTGCATTCATCGCCCTGCTTCCCATTGCAAGCTGTGTGATTACGGCTTTTAAATCCCCGGAAGAGTATGCAAATACGAACGTAATGCAGATGCCGTCCAACTGGCTGTATTTTGATAACTTTATCAATGCCTGGAGTAAGGCAAATATGGGCCTGGCATTTAGAAACTCCCTGATTATCCTGGTGTTTGTTCTGGGCGGATCGATTTTGTTCAGTTCCATGCTGGCTTATATCCTTAACCGGTTTAAATTCCCGGGCAATGGTTTGATTAAGAATTTATTCCTGTTTGCCAGCCTGCTCCCCGGTATTGCCATGCAGGTTTCGGTTTACCAGATTATGTATAATTTGGGATTGATTAATCATATCTATGGCTATATTATTGTCATGATGGGAACGGATATTATTGCGGTTACGATATTTCTTCAGTTTTTTGAAAATCTTTCACCTTCGCTGGACGAGTCGGCAATTATGGACGGGTGTACCTATTTTGGGGTGTTTTTTAAGATTTTATTTCCCCTGCTGAAGCCGGCGATTGTCACTGTACTGATTTTAAAAGGGGTGAGTACCTATAATGAATACTATATGGCAAACCTCTATCTTCAGGATAAGAGCAAGCTTGTAGTGGTGGCAACTTCACTTTATACCTTTACCGGCCCGATGGGCAATCAGTACAATTATATCTGTGCAGGCGTGTTAATTACCCTGCTTCCCGCATTGATTATCTTCCTGTGCTGCCAGAAACAGATTTACGGCGGACTGGCTGCTGGTGCAGTGAAGGGATAAAGCTGTATGGGTGCGTCACCGGATGATGCGTTACCGGTTGAAATCGGTTACGGACTTGAAATATATGGAATCCTGTTGTGATGCACGGGCACTCCCGGATAATGAACACACATAGTAAAACTGTCCGGGAGTGTTTTTGATTCAGAAGGTTATGAAAGAAAGAATAGAATGGTAAATTATGAAAGAAAGAATAGAATGTTAAACAGAAATAACAGAAACGGAGGACTAAACCATGCATGGTTTTCAGTTGATAGAAAAAGGGGTTTCTAACCTCCCCTGGCAGGAAAGGCCAAAAAAGGTAAATGGTGCCCCAATCTGGAGATACAGCCAGAATCCGGTTATCGGGAGAAATCCGACCGAGGGTGTTGCACGGATTTTTAACAGTGCGGTAGTTCCCTATGAGGGGGAATTTATCGGGGTGTTCCGCGGGGAGCAGATTAACGGGATTCCCTATATTTATCTGGGGAAGAGTAAGGACGGGATTTGTTGGTCGTTTGATAAGAATAAGATTCCTTTTGAGGATGAGAACGGCAATCCTTTTATGCCGGTGTATGCCTATGACCCGCGGCTGGTGAAGGTGGAGGATGTGTATTATATTATCTGGTGCCAGGATTTTTACGGGGCAGCGATTGGGATGGCAAGGACGACAGACTTTAAACGATTTGTGCGGGTGGAGAATCCGTTTCTTCCGTTTAACCGCAATGCGGTGCTTTTTCCCAGGAAGATTCATGGGAATTTTATGATGCTTTCCAGGCCGAGTGACAGCGGGCATACGCCGTTTGGGGATATTTTTGTTTCGGAAAGTCCGGACCTGGTTTACTGGGGAAAACACCGCCATGTAATGGGAAAATCTGAGGAATGGTGGCAGAGCCTTAAGATTGGCGGCGGGGCAGCACCGATTGAAACGAGTGAGGGATGGCTTTTGATTTATCATGGGGTGTCGAATACGTGCAATGGGTATGTGTACAGTATCGGCGGGGCAATTCTGGATATTGACGAGCCGTCGAAGGTGAAGTATCGGTGCGGGAATTATCTGCTGACACCGGAAGAGTGGTATGAAGAGAGAGGGTTTGTGCCGAATGTGACGTTTCCTTGTGCGACCTTGCAGGATGCGGGGACGAATCGGCTGGCGATTTATTATGGGGCGGCGGACAGTTATGTGGGGCTGGCGTTTGCTTATGCGGATGAATTGGCGGAGTATATTAAGGAGCACAGTGTGGTGAGAGAGGTGGATATGGAGATTGGGGTTCGGTAAATTGCGGGGTGAGAAAGTGGGGGGGGATGCTGTTTGGCTGCGGGGGGGTGATGCTGTTCCGCTGCGGCGTGGGGATGTTCCATCGTCACCACGCTCTCGCTCCGCATAAAACGTAGCGGACGCTAAACTCGTGAAAGACCTCGTTAAGCGCCGACGTTTTATAGGGGATTCCTTATGGAACATCCCCACGCCTGCGCTGGTTGGTTGGCAGTGGGGATTTGTATTATGGTGGAAAGCGGGGGTGTTATTTAGAATTTTTTTGGTTGGGGCAGTTTTGCTTCTTTTTTGGAATTGGTGTAAGTGGTTGGTGCTGTTTTTTTGATGTGGGATAATGATTGTTTGGTTTTGGAAAGGGATGGAGGATAGGAATGCAACGTGTTAAACAGGAAGTACTTGAACATTTGAAGACGAAAATTCTCCCGTTTTGGATGAAGCTTAAGGATGAGGAACAGGGCGGGTTTTATGGATATATGGGTTATGATCTGCAGGTGGATAAGGGGGCGGTGAAGGGGTGTATTTTGAACAGCAGGATTTTGTGGTTTTTTTCTAATGCCTGTATGTGTCTTGGAGATGAAAAACTGCTTTCTTATGCGCGGCATGCGTTTTTGTTTTTGCGGGATTTTTGCCTGGATCGGGAGTTTGGCGGGGTGTTTTGGTCGGTTTGGTTTGACGGGGAAGTTGAGGACGGGACGAAGCATGTGTATAACCAGGCGTTTGCGGTGTATGCTTTATCTTCATATTATGCGGCTTCAGGGGATTTGGAGGCACTTTCACTTGCCTGGGATTTGTTTGATCTGATTGAGGAGAGAGGGAAGGATGAAGGGGGGTATCTGGAAGCGTTTGCCAGGGATTTTCGGACGCCGGCGGGGAATGAGAAGCTGTCGGAGAACGGAGTGATGGCAGAGCGGACGATGAATACGCTTTTGCATGTGTTTGAGGCTTATACGGAGCTTTACCGGGTGACGGGGGATGCGCGGGTGGTGAAGCCGCTGAAGGAGATGCTTTCTTTGTTTGCGGATAAGGTGTATAATCCGGGGCTTCATCGGCAGGATGTGTTTTTTGACCGGGAGTGGAATTCGCTGATTGATCTGTATTCTTATGGACATGATATTGAAACGGCTTGGTTGATTGACCGGGGGTGCGAAGTTTTGGGGGATGCAGGGATTACGGAGAAGTTATTGAAGATTACGAAGGATTTGGCGGCGAATGTTTATCGTAGGGCCTATCATGGGCATTCGCTTTGGAATGAGTGTGAGAAAGGCACAGAGAATAAGACCAGGGTCTGGTGGGTGCAGGCGGAAGCTATGGTTGGCTTTTTGAATGCCTGGGAGAAGGCACCGGAACATATGGAGTATCTGCGGGCGGTTGAGGAGATTTGGGAATATATTAAGAAGTTTGTGGTTGATTCGCGGGAGGGGGCGGAGTGGTTCTGGGATTTGAATGACGAGGGGAAACCAGAGAGCAAAAAGCCGATTGTGGAGCCGTGGAAATGCCCTTATCATAATGGGCGGATGTGTTTTGAGGTGATTCGGAGGATAAAGTAGCAAAAGATTTACAGGCTTTTTAGAAGCTGGCAGTGATGACGGCAGTGAGAGATTTGCCAAATTTTTAGAAGTTGGCAGTGATGATAGTTAGGAGGATGAAGGAATGGTACATCAACAGTATTTTGTGGAACAGGATAAGCTTTTGAAGCTGATTGGAAAGAAGAATCGGAAGGCGGATTTTTATAATGGGATTTATGACCGGTATGTGGATCCGGTGCTGACCAGGGAGCATGTTCCGGTGCATTGGAAGTATGATGTGGATGCGGATACGAATCCGTATTTTATGGAGAGATTGGGCGTTAATGCGGTGATGAATTCGGGGGCAATACGGCTGAACGGGAAATTTTATCTGGTTGTGCGGGTGGAAGGCGCGGACAGGAAGTCGTTTTTTGCTGTGGCGGAGAGTGAAACGGGGGTTGACGGGTTTCATTTCTGGGATTATCCGGTGCAGCTTCCGGATACCTGTGCGGAGGAAACGAATGTTTATGATATGCGGCTGACTCAGCATGAGGACGGGTATATTTACGGGGTGTTTTGTTCGGAGAGTAAGGATAAGACGAATAAGGATTTGTCGGCGGCAGTTGCGGCGGCAGGGATTGTCAGGACGAAGGATTTGGTTTCCTGGGAAAGGCTTGACAATCTGACGACGCGCAGGTCACCGCAGCAGAGGAATGTGGTGCTGCACCCGGAGTTTGTGGATGGGAAATATGCATTTTATACGCGGCCGATGGATGGGTTTATTGAAACGGGAAGCGGCGGCGGAATTGGTTTTGGGCTTTGTGAGGATATCTGCCATGCGGTGATTGATGAGGAGAAGATTATCAGTGAGAGAATTTATCATACATTGACGGAGGCGAAGAACGGGGCGGGGGCTGTTCCGATAAAGGGGAAGAAGTGCTGGATTCATATTGCCCATGGGGTGAGGAATACGGCGGCAGGGCTTCGGTATGTGCTTTATGTGTTTGGGACAGATCTTAATGATCCGGCGAAGGTGGTTGCAAGGCCGTCGGGAGTGTTTTTGGTGCCGCTTGGCTGGGAGCGTGTGGGGGATGTGTCTAATGTAGTGTTCACAAATGGGGCGGTTTCGGATGATGATGGAATGGTATATATTTACTACGCGGCTTCGGATACGAGGATGCATGCGGCGACGACTTCGATTGACAAGTTAGAGGACTATTTATTTAACACGCCAAAGGATGCGCTTCGGTCGCCGGATTGTGTGAAGCAGAGATGTGCCCTGATTGCGAGGAATTTGGAATTGCTGGGGAAGTAGATTTGGAGTAGCTGGAAGCGGATTTGATGTTTTGGGAAGCGGATTTGGAATTGTTGTTTGGAAGTGGAATTTTGGTTTGATTGAGGGATGGAAGAATGGTTTCAGTTTCTTTGCAGGATGAACGTCTTTTGTACAGTGGGAGAATTGATGATGAAGATCCTCAAAGGCCGGTATTTATCTTTCCGGCTTCTTCGCTGACGTTTTGGTTTTATGGGAAAAGGGCCGTGCTTGAAGTGGAAAATCATCGGGTTTTCTGGGATAATTATGTGGGCGCGTGGGTTGACGGGAAGGAAAAGAAGTGGAAGTTAAAGGCAGAGGGAAGGACGGAGATTGTGCTTCTGGATGAGGAATGGGAAGGAGAGGAAGGAAGGAAACGGCATGAGGTGATTTTTTTTAAGCGCCAGGATTGCTGTCACGGCTTTACGCTCTGTTCTCTGCAGCTTTCTGAAGGCGGATATTTGCTGGAAGGACCGCTGAAACCAGCGCGGCGCATGGAGGTTTATGGAGATTCGGTGTCGGCCGGGGAGGTTTCGGAGGCAGTGGATTATGTGGGAAAGCCCGATCCGGAGCATGAGGGGGAGTATTCCAACAGCTGGTATTCTTATGCCTGGATAGCGGCGAGGAAGCTTGGAGCAGAACTTTATGACATTGCCCAGGGGGGAATTCCTCTGCTGAACGGAACCGGATGGGTGGGGCCGACGTATCCGGGGATGGAGTTTATGTGGGATAAGCTGCATTATCATCCGGGGCTTGGGAAGGTGAAGGAATGGGATTTTTCGCGCTTCCAGCCGCATTTGGTGCTTATTGCTGTCGGGCAGAATGACAGCCATCCGGTGGATATGATGAAGGAGGATGCTCACGGGGAGCGGGCCAGGTTTTGGAAGAAGAAGTATAGGGAACTGGCAGAAAATATTCGCGGGAAGTATCCGAAGGCAGTGATTCTTTTGGCAACGACGATTTTGGAACATCATAGAAACTGGGATCTGGCGATTGATGAGGTATGTGAGGCGCTGCGGCGGGATGGAGATGAGCGGGTGTTTCATTTTCTGTATTCGCGCAATGGATGCGGGACGCCGGGGCATATCAGGATTCCCGAAGCCGAGGAGATGGCGGAAGAACTGGTGCGCTTTATTGAGGGGCTTTCGGTGAATGTCTGGGATTAGGGGAAGGAATGTTTTGGAAAGCAGAACGATGAATGTGGATAAGAAAGTTTTATGGAGAAAGCTGGCGGCTTGTATGGCCAGGGCTGCGCGGGGAGAGGAACTGACGATTGGGTTTCTGGGCGGATCGATTACGCAGGGGAGTCTGGCGTCAGCGGAGGATAAGACCTATGCTTATCGGGTATACCGGTGGTGGTGTGATGCTTTTTTGCAGGCAGAATTCCATTATGTGAATGGCGGGATTGGAGGAACCTGTTCCTGCTTTGGGGCGGCAAGGGCTGTTGGGGATCTGCTGATGTATCAGCCGGATGTGGTTGTGGTGGATTTCAGTGTGAATGATAAGGGGGAAACCCCCGAAGAAGAGAGTTTTTATCAGGAAACCTATGAGGGGTTGCTGCGGAGGATCGTTTCCTGGCCTTCCTCTCCGGCGGTTCTGGTGCTGAACAATGTGTATTATGACAGCGGAAAGACTATGCAGGATCGGCATAATGCGGTGGCAGAGCATTACCGGGTGCCGTTTGTTTCGATTAAGGACAGTATTTACCGAAAGATGAAGGAAGGGAGATATTCCCTGGAAGAGCTGACGCCGGACGGGCTTCATCCTAATGATCTGGGGCATGAACTGGTGGCCGGGGAGGTTATCCGGCTGCTGGAAGAGATTCGGGCATGGGGTGAAAAGAAAGGTTTGTATACAGAGCCGGGAGCGGATAGAAGAGATATTGACCGACAAGGAAGCAGCCGGGAAGATATTGATGGAAAAGATATTGTCGGGGGAGAAATATTACCGTTGCCTTTAACGCAAAATGCTTATGAGCAGGCGAAGCTTCTGACGATAAGAAACAGTCGGCCCGTTCTTGCAGGATTTCGGGCGGACAGCCGGGAGAAGAAAGGGCATTTGGATACATTTAAGAATGGATGGATGGGAAAGAAGGCGGGAGATAGGATTATTTTTTATGTGGATGCATCTTGTATTGCCGTACAGTATCGAAAAACGATTCAGCGTCCGGCGGTGTCGGCTCGGCTGATTTTGGACGGAAAACAGGAGGAGGCGGTTTTGCTGGACGGAAATTTTGAGGAAAGCTGGGGGGATTGTCTGTATCTTCTGCCGGTTCTTCACCATGGAGAACGGGGGGAGCATAGAGTGGAGATTGAGGTGACAGAAACAGCAAAGAGGGGCGAAACACCGTTTTATTTGCTTGGATTGATTATTGCATGATACCAGGGGCAAAAGGTCGAAAATTCGACGTATAAAAGAGATGGAGGAAATTCAGGGATGACAGAAGCAGAAAAGCAGTATGACCTTTGGTGTAGTGATTTGTATTTTGATCAGGAAACCAGAGATGAGTTAAAGAAAATTTCAGGAAATACCGGGGAGATAGAGGATCGTTTTTACCGCAGTCTGGAGTTTGGGACGGGCGGGCTTCGCGGGGTTATCGGAGCGGGGACGAACCGGATGAACCGCTATACGGTACGCAGGGCTTCTCAGGGACTGGCGAATTACATTATTAAGGAGAAGGCACAGGAGAAGGGCATTGCCATTGCCTATGATTCGCGGAGGATGTCGCCGGAGTTTGCCAGGGAAACGGCGCTGTGCATGGCGGCAAATGGCATTATTGCCTATGTTTTTCCTTCGCTTCGGCCTACACCCATGCTTTCCTTTGCTCTGCGGGAACTGGGATGTACGGCGGGGGTGGTGATTACTGCCAGCCATAATCCGGCGGAGTATAATGGGTATAAGGTGTACTGGGAGGATGGGGCGCAGATTACAGCGCCTAAGGATAAGGAGATTATTGAAGAGGTTAATGCGATTACGGATTTTTCCAGGGTAAAGACGATGGATCTGGAAACAGCGAAGCGTGAGGGGCTTTACCGGGAAATCGGGCCGGAGATGGACGATAAGTACATGGAGGCATTAAAGAAGCTGGTTCTTGGTTCGGAGGAGATTAAGCGTCAGGCGAAGAAATTAAAGATTGTCTATACGCCGCTGCATGGGACGGGGAATCTTCCGGTTCGGAGGATTTTAAGGGAGCTGGGTTTTGAACAGGTTTATGTGGTGAAGGAACAGGAGCTTCCCGACGGAAATTTTCCCACGGTTCCCTATCCGAACCCCGAGGATAAGACGGCGTTTGGGCTGGCGCTTGAATTGGCAAAAGAAGTGGATGCAGATTTGGTTCTGGCTACCGATCCGGATGCCGATCGGCTGGGTATTTATGCAAAAGATGCCCGGGGAGAATATCGGAGTTTTACCGGAAATATGTCAGGGATGCTGATTCTGGAATATCTGCTCTCGCGGAAAAAGGAACTGGGGATTCTGCCGGAAAACGGAGCCGTGGTTACGACCATTGTATCCGGGAAAATGTCGGTGCCGATAACAGAAAAGTACGGGGTGAAGAGGATTGAAACGCTGACCGGATTTAAGTATATCGGCGAGCAGATCAAGTGGTTTGAGCAGGAGCATTCCCGGGAATTTCTTTTTGGCTATGAGGAAAGCTACGGCTGTCTGGAAGGCACACATGCACGGGATAAGGATGCGGTTGTGGCGGTGATGGCGCTGTGTGAGGCGGCAGCTTATTACCGGGACAAAGGAATTTCTCTTTGTGAACAGATGGAGAAGCTATTTGCGGAGTATGGGTATTTTAAAGAGGATCTCTGCACGGTGACGAAGAAGGGAGTAAACGGCGCGAAGGAGATTGCCGATGTTATGGAACGGCTGCGCGCACAGACCCCGGAAAGCCTCGGCGGTTTTCGCGTGCTTTGTGTGCGGGATTACAAGACAGGGAAGATTTTGGTGAAGGAGAGCGGGGAGGTACTTCAAACCGGGCTGCCGACCTCGAATGTGCTGTATCTGGATCTGGAAGAGGATGCCTGGTGCTGTATTCGCCCGTCCGGCACCGAACCCAAGATTAAATTCTATGCCGGGGTTAAAGGTGAGAGCATGGAAGACGGGAAGATGAAGCTTGAAAGACTGATGGATGCAGTGGAGAAGCTGGCGGAGTAAGTTTTCAGGGAAAAGCAGAATAGAGGTTCGGAGAAAAGCAGAGATTGCTGTCAAATGTGAATTGGCAGCAGTCTTTTTATTGTGCGAAAAATGAAAATATCTAACAAAATGCAAAAAATACTTGACATTTTTGAATGTAAGATATATATTACATATTGTAAGGTGATTGATGGAATTGCTTTACTCCTGCAGGCAATAAAAGTTAATGACGAAAGGTGGATGCGATGAAGCCAAAAGTAAATAAGAATGCAAATAAGAACGTAAGGATGAAGGCTGCCCGTGCGTTAAAGGAGATGTCCCAGGAGGATTTGGCCAAAGCCGTGGGTGTGACCAGGCAGACGATTGGGATGATTGAGGCGGGGGATTATAACCCGACGCTGAATTTATGCATTTCCATCTGCAAAGTGCTGGGGCAGACCCTGGATGGGTTGTTTTGGGAAGAGTGAAACCTGAAAAGACTGAATGAAAAAAACAGGAAAAAAGACAAAAAGAATGAGATTGTAATCGTAGGTAAGGATTGACAGGAGGTTTATATGGACGAGAGAGTTAGACAGGAATATCAAAAGATTTACAGTGAATTGTATTTTATTACGCTGCTGGTGTGCTGTGTTTCGGTTATTGCCAAGGTAATGTTTTTTCATCAGGGAATAGCGGACTGCTGGCTGGAATATATTGTCCTGGTGGGAAGTCCGGTGTATCGGTTTGTTCGCTGCCGTATGCTGCATGTGAGCGCACCGGTGGTTGAGAAAAAGGTATGGATGATCCGGCTGGCGGCATGTCTGGTTACGGTAAGTGCAGTCTATGCTGTCGTGACTTATGTTCGTACAGGAAGGTTAAATTTGATGGAACTGCTGACCTTCCTTGTTCCCTTTATTTTTATCTATCTTCTGGTTTGCTTCGGGTCGGTGATTGTGCAGAGGCAGTGGAAGAAGAAGTTAGAGGACAGGTATGACGAGCAGTAGTGTAAATCATGTAAGGGATCGAGGAAGGCGATTTTCATGGATTTTTGCCTGTTGCTGTGAACGTGTGAACAGTAACGTTTTTTCGGATTATGGAAGTGTTTTGGGGGCTGGTTTTCTTTACTTTTTCCCTTCATTGGCTTATAATAGGGAAAATACGGTGCAGAAAAAGATATAAGATAGATGTGCTGTGAACAGGTACGATTGATGCGGAGGAAGAGAGGATGAGAAGGAAATTTATGGTATTTATGGTGCTGACGAGTATGCTTTTAACCGCGGGGCTGACCGGGGGCTGTGTTGGATTCGTCCGGTCAGAACAGAGGGCAGAGATAACCGGAACAGATAAAACGAAATCGTTGGCAGAGGCAGAAATCACAGCCCATATTCCGGAGAATGTCAGCGCAAAAAACGCAGCCGCCGACCCGTCTGCCAATAGTTCGGAAGGCTTTGTCCTGGTGGCGGAGGCGGTTCCGGATGTTATTCAGGAGATCCGCTATTACTCCACCTATAATTTTGTCGGCGAGAGGATTGACGGCTATGAAGAGCCGTGCGCACTTTTGACGAGGGAAGCGGCAGAGGCGTTAAGAAAGGTAAGCGATGCAATGATGGCCCAGGGCTATCGGCTGAAAATTTATGATGCCTACCGGCCGCAGCAGGCGGTGGATCATTTTGTCCGCTGGGCGGCGGATACCGGTGATACCCGGATGAAACCATATTTTTACCCGGAAGTGGATAAGAGCCTTCTCTTTATCGAGGGCTATATCGGAACAAAGTCCGGGCACAGCAGGGGCAGCACGGTGGATTTAACCTTGCTGGACATGCAGACAGGCAAGGAACTGGATATGGGCGGCACCTTTGACTATTTTGGAGAACGCTCGCATCCCGACTATAACGGGGATTTAACGCAGGAGCAGAAAACCAACCGCAGGATTCTTCGGGAAGCGATGCTAAAAGAGGGCTTCCGTGCGCTGGATACGGAGTGGTGGCATTTTACCTTGAACAATGAACCTTATCCGAATACCTATTTTACGTTTCCGGTTTGTGGAGATTTGCATTAAAATACAGTGAATATAAAATTTAAGGGGATTTGATGTGATTACAGGAGAATTTTTACCACTCCACAAATATATTCCCCAACCTCCGCACCGCTTCCCGGATATCTTTTTCTTCCATATCGGCGTAGTTGAGTACCAGGACGTTCTGGTACTCTTCTTTGATTTCCCCGCAGAATTCGGAGAGGCAGGCGATGTGGATGTTCTGCTGGCGGGCGGCCCATTTGATTATGGAAAAACTGCAGTTATTCGGGCAGAAACAGACAAAAAGGAGGATTCACATGGGAGTTTATGCAATTACCGGAGGTTCCAGCGGAATCGGAGCAAAGACGGTGGAACTGTTAAAGCAAAAAGGACATGAGGTGATTAATATTGACCTGCGCAAATGCGATATTGAGGCCAATCTGGCAACGCCGGAGGGAAGGCAGAAGGCGGTTGATGAACTGCACCAGAAACATCCCGAGGGGTTAGACGGTATGGTTTGCTGTGCCGGGGTTTCCGGGGCCTGCGGCAATCTTGAACTAATTATTTCCCTGAACTTTTTCGGCACTATAGCGCTGGTTAAGGGTGTTTACGACTTATTAAAGAAAAAAGGGGGAACCTGTGTGGTAACCTCATCCAACACGATTTCACAGGGAGCGGCCCGCATGGACATTGCAGATCTTTTAAACAATAATAATGACGACGAACAGCGGATTTTAAATATAGTTTCCCAGTTGGATGCCACGAATTTAAGTGTGGGCAACAGCATTTATGTGGCGACAAAATATGCACTGGCCCGGTGGATGCGCAGGCATTCGGCAACCTATGCGGCAAACGGTGTGCGGATTAATGCTGTGGCTCCGGGAAACGTACATACCGCAATGACAGCGACCATGTCTGCCAATGCAAAGATGGCATTAAATGCCCTTCCTATTCCAACCAAATACGGCACGGAAACCCTGATGGATTCGGAGGAAATTGCTTCGGTGATTGTATTCCTTTCTTCGGATGATGCCAGAGGAGTAAACGGCAATGTTATGTTTGTGGACGGCGGAACGGATGCATTGCTAAATACAGAAAAAGTGTATTAAATCAAGAGATTTCTGCGGACGGCCATATCAAGAGGCTGACCGTCCGCCCGAAATAAACGTGATATTACCGCTCAGGTAGGTTCCGGGGCGGTGATCCTTGATAAAAAAGTGAATGAAATATTCTTCTTGCCATTTCAGTTCACTTCCTCCAGTAAACAGGCCGGAGAAGCTACCAGGGAATAATTGGTGTGATAAATCACAAATCCCGGGGCGGAGCCGGCCACTTTTTTTACGGATTTTTTCTGAATATAGTCGATTTCCACCTTATCGCTCTCCCTGCCCTTGGAATAATAGGCGGCAAGGGAACCGGCTTCTTCAAAAACGCGGTCAGGCAGTTCTTTTCCCTCGGCTTTAACAATCACATGGGAGCCGGGAATTCCTTTGGCGTGAAACCACCAGTCATTTCCCGCTGCCAGCTTAAAGGTCAGTTCTTCGTTCTGGTAGTTATTTTTTCCGACATAAATATGAAAGCCGTCCGAGGAAATATAGTGAAAGGGCTTGCTGGTTATTTTTGGTTTTTTTGCACCGGCATGGCGTTTTTTGATATAGCCAAATTCCATTAATTCCTCTTTAATCGGAAGCAGATCCGCTTCCTGCTGGGCGATATCTAAGGCGGTGCTGATGGATTCCAAGTGGTCGATTTCCTTCTTTGTTTCCAGGATAAGTTCGTGAAGCGCCTCGAAGGTTCTTTTTTGCTTATTGTATTTTTCAAAGAAGCGCTGTGCATTTTCCCGGGCAGTCATCTGCTCGTCTAAAGGGATAGTGATTTCTTCGTTGGTATAGAAATTTAAGCAGGTAAACTTCTTTTCTCCGCCTTGAAGTTCATAGCCGTAGGCGTTTAACAGTTCGCCGTAAATCTTATATTTTTCCCGTTTTTCTGTATCTTTTAACTGTTTTTCCTGCAGGTCATATTTCTTATAATTCCGCTCTAAGGCTGTCTGCACGATCCGGCGAAGATCTGCCGATTTCTGGCGGATGCGGGTAAAACGACTTTTCGATGCATAGTAGGTTTCTAAAACCTCGCTGATCGAAGAAAATAAGCGAACCTGGTAATTTTCCCCGGAAAGACAGGTTAAGGGAAGGGCAGAAAATTCCGCAGGTTCCCACTCGTGTTCTTCTGGGGAATGGGCGAGATAGACGATATTCGGCGAAAAACGGCCGGATCGGATATCATCCATAAGGCTTTGCAGCCGGTGGTAGAGATGGATGCGTTCCGTTTCGGATAAGGTATTTGCCGGTAAATCGGAGTCGATAGAGGCTAAAAAGCAAATTTCTTCGCCCATTACCGGGCTGATTCCCGTAAGCTTCTGGTACAGGGCTTTTCCTGTTTTTGCGGGAACCTGACCAATCACACGGATAAATTCTTCCTCCGTAACCGAGAGCGGATCAAGCTTTTGGGCAGTCTGGGGAATGAACCAGGCGCGCCCGGGCAGAACCTCCCGCACGGAACTGACCTGCGCCGAAATATGCTTGATGCTGTCAATGATTGTCCCGTCTTCCCGGCAGAAAATAATATTGCTGTGTTTTCCCATCAGTTCAATGATTAAGCGCTTTTTGCAGATATCGCCCAGTTCGTCCAAGTGTTCTAAGGTTAAGTCAATAATCCGCTCCAAACCCGGCTGGCTGACCTTTAAAATTTTTGCATTTCCGATATGTTTTCGCAGAAGCATACAAAAATTGGGGGCAGTCATCGGGCTTTGTTTATTTTCTTCCGTTAAGTACATTAAAGGAAGACTGGCACTTGCCGATACCAGGAGTTTAATGTTATTTTTATAGGTTTTTATGGTAAATAAGAGTTCATCTTTTTCCGGCTGGGCAATTTTGGAAATTCGCCCGCCTTCGATGGTCTGCTGTAGTTCATGGACTAAGTTTGCAACGGTAATTCCATCAAAAGCCATGTTTTATGCGTCCTCCCATGATGGTAAAGTTTTTATCGCCGCAGGGAAATCATGGTTACTGTGAACATGTGAACACAAACCAAAAGATCCCCTTGGTTTTGTGTAAGCATAGCACAAAATGACACTTTCTGTAAAGCATCCTGTAAAAATTATCAGGAAAATACAGAAAATAATTGCGGTAATGGGAAAAATACAGTATGATAATAAGTAGAGAAAAAGGAAGAGCTATGATTTGCGAAACACAAGGAGGAAAGGGAAGTGTATCATTGTCACATTCATTTCTATTTGGTGGGGAAAGCTTTAAGCATATTTGAAATCATAAAAGAAATGAAGCCTCTTGCGTATTTTACACATACGTTCTGGGAGAGCGAAGAGCCGGACCCTGCGCTGGCAGAAAAGGCGGATGTGATTCTGGCGGACTTACAGGCTGTTAAAGGACAGAGGGAACTGGAACTTTTTATGCAGAACAAGCCCGAAAAGGCAGAGATCATTTTTCTGGGCGGTGCAGACAGCTTTACCCGTGTAGGGAAATATCTGGAAAATACAGCGGATGTATGGATTACTCCCATGGGAGAGGAGGAGGTTCGATTCCGCTTTTTGCAGTGGCAGAAAAACTGTAAAATAAGCCAGGATTTTTGGCAGACCAGTCAGTATCTGGAGGCAACGATTAACCATATTCCCAATCTTGTCTGGTTTAAAGATAAGAACGGTATTCATGAAAAGGTCAACGACAGTTTCTGCCATACAGTGAATAAGACAAAAAGACAGGTGGAAGGGCAGGGGCACGCCTATATCTGGGATGTGGAACAGGATGATCCGGCCTGTATCGAGTCGGAGCGGGAAGTGATGGAAACCAGGCGCACCTGCGTATCCGAAGAAACCGTAAAAACCGGAGATGGGATGCGTCTTCTTACCACCTATAAATCCCCTCTCTATGATGTGGACGGAAGTGTGATGGGAACCGTGGGCGTGGCGATTGACGTGACCCAGGAACGTGCCTATGAGCAGGAGATTATCCAGAAGAACCAGACTTTAGAAACCATGTTTACGACCATGGACTGCGGTATTATGTGTCATTCGGTGGACGGCTCACGGATTTTAAGCATTAACCGTGCGGCGCTGAAGATTTTAGATTACGAGTCACAGGAGGAGATGGAAGCTGACGGTTTTGCCATGGTTGCCGCCTCCGTGCTGGATGAAGATAAGCCCAAGCTTCGGGCAGCGATCCGGGAACTGAAAAAAGAGGGCGACAGCATCAGTGTAGAATACCGGGTGTGCCGTAAAAATAAAGAAATCCGCCATGTTATGGGGAATGTCAAGCTGTTGGTGGAGAATGGGGAGCCCTACTATCAGCGTTTTTTGCTGGACTGCACGGAGAAAAAACTCCGGGAAGAAAAAGATAAACGCCGTCAGATGGAATTAATCCAGGCACTTAGTCTGGATTATAATGTTGTCTGTGCCTTTGAACTGGCCACCGGCATGGGCGAGGTTCTCCGCGTGGACGAGGAGAGCCGGCGACTGTTTTCTCAGGCTACGGAAAAGGAGATTTTTATTGAAGACTGCCTTAAACTCTATGTGAACAACTGTGTTCATGAGGAGGATCAGGAGAAGATGTACCGGATGTTTTCACGGGAGAATTTGGTGAAAGAATTAAGCGACAAGACAAAGTACTGTGCAAATTACCGTGCGATAATCGACGGGGAAGTGAAGTATTTCCAGATGAAGGCCGTGCGTGTGGGCAAACATGAAAAGCATCAGAGCATTGTCCTGGGACTTCACAGTGTGGATGAGGAAATCCGCAAGGAGATGGAAAAGAAATGCCTGCTGGAAGATGCTCTTTTACAGGCGAACCGGGCAAACAAGGCAAAAAGTGCTTTCCTTTCCAATATGTCCCATGATATCCGCACGCCGATGAATGCCATCGTGGGCTTTACCACCCTGGCCCTTTCCCACATTGACCATCAGGAACAGGTGAAGGCATATCTGGGAAAGATTATAACCTCGGGCAACCATCTTCTGGGTTTGATTAACGATGTTTTGGATATGAGCCGTATTGAGAGCGGGAAGATGCATCTGGATGAAAAGCCCTGCAGCCTGCGGGATGTTCTTGGCAACCTGTATAATATCGTCCAGGCCGATGCCCATGCAAAACAGCTAAAGCTGCACATCAATGCTTCCGGTATTGTCAATGATGAAATTTACTGTGATAAGCTGCGCTTAAACCAGGTGCTTCTCAATCTTTTGGGAAATTCGATAAAATACACCAATAACGGCGGAAACATTGATGTGGGTGTGGAGGAAAAACCGGGAAAACTTACCGGCTATGCTAACTATATGTTTTATGTCCGGGATACGGGAATCGGGATGAGCAAGGAGTTTGTCACCCATATTTTTGAACCGTTTGAGCGGGAGAAGAATACCACCATCAGCGGAATCCAGGGCACGGGCCTTGGCATGGCCATTACAAAAAATATTGTGGATATGATGCGCGGTTCGATTGAGGTGCAGAGCGAGCAGGGGGTGGGGTCGGAATTTACCGTGACTTTTGCTTTCCGTGTGTGCACCAGCAAAACCAAAGAAGAGGCGGTTTCACAGGAAAAGACGGTGGAGATTCATCCCGGAAGACTGCTTCTTGCCGAGGATAATGAACTGAACCAGGAAATTGCCGTAGAGATATTAAAAGAAGCCGGTTTTTCGGTGACGGTGGCAGAAAACGGCCAGGTGGCATTAAATATCTTAAAAAATTCCTTCCCGGGAGAATACCAGGCAGTTCTGATGGATATTCAGATGCCGGTGATGGACGGTTATGAGGCCGTCCGCCGGATCCGCAGGCTGGAGAATCCGGAACTGGCCTCTATACCGGTGCTTGCGATGACCGCGAATGCCTTTGAAGAAGATAAACGGGAGAGTCTGCGGTGCGGGATGAACGGTCATATTCCCAAACCTATCGATACGCAGTTTTTATTTGCGGAATTAAGCAAGGTACTGTAAAGTAACGAATGCTATAACGAGCGGTAAAGATAAATTTAGTTGACTTGCCTGTAAACTTGCCTTATAATGTGTGTAACTATGGCGAAAGAGAGGCTGTTTGCGATGTTAAAGAGCATGACGGGTTTTGGCAGGTATGAAAATGTAACGAATGCGTACAAAATTTCTGTCGAAATGAAGGCCGTAAATCACCGGTATCTTGATTTGAATATTAAGATGCCAAAGAAATTCAACTATTTTGAAGCTTCCATAAGGACATTGTTAAAAGCCTATCTTCAGCGGGGAAAGGTTGATTTATATATCAGCTATGAGGATTATACAGAGGGGAATCTCTGCCTCAACTATAATAAGACGCTGGCTGCGGAGTATGTGGAGGCTTTCCGGCAGATGTCCGAGCAGTTTCATATTTCCAATGATATCACCGTTTCTGCCCTGGCGAAGTGTCCGGAGGTGCTTACGATGGAGCAGGCTCCGGAAGATGAGGAATATCTCTGGAAGATCCTTTCCGAAGGGATTCATGAGGCTGCGGAAAAATTTGTGGAAACCCGGATTACTGAGGGAGAGCGCTTAAAAGAAGACCTTTTGAAGAAACTTGATTATATGCAGGAGCTGGTTTCCTTTATCGAGGAGCGTTCCCCGGGGATAATCGAGGAATACCGGGCAAAACTGGAAGATAAGGTGCGGGAGCTGTTAAGCGGCACGGCTATCGATGAGAACAGGATTGCCGCAGAGGTGACGATCTATGCCGATAAAATCTGCACGGACGAGGAGATGGTGCGTTTAAAGAGCCATATTCAGTCCATGAAAAAGAAGTTGGAGGACGGAGGAAGTATTGGCCGGGAACTGGATTTTATCGCACAGGAGATGAACCGGGAGGCGAATACCACGCTTTCAAAAGCGAATGATTTAACTACAGCCGATAAGGCGATTGCTTTAAAAACCGAGATTGAAAAGGTAAGGGAGCAGATTCAGAATATCGAATAACAGGAGGAAGAATGAGCCGTCAGGGGATTTTAGTGGTAATTTCCGGTTTTTCCGGTGCAGGAAAGGGAACATTGATTAAGGAACTGATGAAGCGCTATGACCAGTATGCACTGTCTGTGTCGGCCACAACCCGTCAGCCAAGGCCGGGTGAGATGGAGGGAAGGGAGTATTTCTTTGTTTCCCCCGATTATTTTCAGTCGATGATTGAAAACGATGCCTTAATTGAATATGCCCAGTATGTGGAAAATTTCTATGGAACACCGAAGGATTATGTGGAAAAGCAGATGGCTGCGGGAAAGGATGTTATCCTGGAGATTGAAATTCAGGGTGCATTAAAGATTAAGAAAAAATTTCCCGAAACCCTGTTGTTATTTGTTATGCCGCCCAGTGCCGAGGAGTTAAAGCGGCGCCTGGTGAGCCGGGGAACCGAAAGCCCGGAACTTATCCAGGCAAGGTTAAAGCGGGCTGTGGAGGAGGCGGTGGGCATTGAAGCCTATGATTACATTGTGCTTAATGATGTACTGGAGGTCTGCGTGGAGGAACTTCATCAGCTGATTCAGGCCCAGCACAACCGAACCTCGAACCGCCTGGAATTTTTAAATGAGATTAGAAAAGGACTGGAGATACTTTAGTGTGCAGGAAGGTAAACCGGAATAGATGCTGCCTGATTGGCGGCGGACATTCCAGGGAAAACAAGCCGGTATTTTTCAGAAGTTGAAAGGAGATTTTTCATGTTACGTCCATCCTATAGTGATTTAATTGAAGCAGTAAACAGCGAGATTGAACCGGGGGAACAGCCTGTGGTGCAGAGCCGCTATTCCATCGTTATCGCTGCATCCCGCCGGGCCAGACAGCTGATTGACGGCGCTGAACCCATGGTCGGAGGTTCTTACGGGAAGAAATCGTTATCGGTTGCCGTGGATGAATTATATAAAGGAAAAGTAAAGATTTTCAGCGAGGAAGATTCTGTGGATGAAAACCCGGCAGAGGCTTCCAGCCTGGAAGAAGCCGAAGAGATGGAAGCCATGGAAGAGGCGATGCAGACCGAAGCTAAGCAGGCAGCAGAACTGGCTGAGAATGAAGAACTTGGAGAATTTCTTCCTTCTGCGCAGAGTTTGGAGGATGCAGAAGCGAACGAACAATAGAAGAATAGATAAAGGATGGTAAAGGGGAGGATTGCGAAAACATATGGTTTTGTAACTTCCCTTTTTCACTCATGTATTTCCGTGGCATACATGCATATGGATTGAAAAAAGATAAGGATGTGAAGATGAATAAGATACTGTTTATTTCCCTGGGCTGTGACAAAAACCTGGTGGATACGGAGAAGATGCTGGGGCTTTTGGGCAGGGAAGGATTTGCATTTACGGACAGGGAAGAAGAGGCGCAGGTGATTATCGTTAATACCTGCTGTTTTATCGGGGATGCAAAGGAAGAAAGTATTAATACGCTTTTAGCGATGGCCCGGTATAAAGAAGAAGGGGAATGTAAGGCTCTTTTAGCCGCCGGCTGTCTGGCTCAGCGCTACAAAGAAGAAATCTTAAAGGAGATCCCGGAGGTGGATGCGATTATCGGAACCTCGGCCTATGAAGGGATTGTTTCGGTGGTTCGGGCGGTTTTGGAGGAAAAGAAAAGCCATGTATCCTGTTTTCGGGATATTGATGCGCCTTTCCGGGATAATCCGCCGCGGCTTTTGACCACCGGCGGGGGCTATGCCTATTTAAAGATTGCCGAGGGCTGTGACAAATGCTGTACCTACTGCATTATCCCCAGTCTTCGGGGACATTATCGGAGCGTTCCCATGGAGGAACTGGTAAAGGAAGCGCAGGAGCTTGCCGCAGGCGGGGTACGGGAACTGATCTTAGTTGCCCAGGAAACAACCCTTTACGGCGTGGATTTATACGGAGAAAAGCGTCTGCCGCAGCTTTTAAGAGAACTTGCCAGGATTCCCGGAATTTACTGGATTCGCCTGCAATACTGTTATCCGGAAGAGATTACCGACGAACTGATTCAGGTTATCCGGGAAGAAGAAAAAGTCTGCCATTACTTAGATATCCCCATCCAACATGCCAGCGATGCCGTGCTTAAACGGATGGGGCGAAGAACCGATCAGAAAAGGCTTCGGGAGATTATCGGAAAGCTTCGCCGGGAGATTCCGGATATTGCCCTGCGCACCACGCTGATTTCCGGCTTCCCCGGGGAAACGCAGGAGGATCACGAGGAACTTTACCGCTTTGTCAATGCGATGGAGTTTGACCGTCTGGGGGTGTTTGCCTACTCGATGGAGGAGGATACACCGGCCGCCCTTCTGCCGGATCAGATCCCGCAGGAGATGAAAGAAGAACGGCGGGATGAACTGATGGAACTGCAGCAGGAGATTGCCTTTGAACGGGCAGAGGCGATGGTCGGCCGCATTCTGGAAGTGATGATTGAAGGAAAGGTAGCAGATGAGGCGGTTTATGTGGGGCGAACCTATATGGACAGCCCGAATGTGGACGGTTTAATCTTTGTCCATACCGGGAAAGAACTTTTAAGCGGTGATTTCTTAAAGGTTCGGGTAACTAAGGCACAGGAATATGATTTAATAGGGGAGGTGTACGATGAATCTGCCAAATAAACTGACCGTAACACGGGTAATTTTAATTCCCTTTTTTGTCTTTGCCCTGCTTTATCAGGGCGGGGAAAACCAAACCTTCCGCTGGGCGGCAGCCGCTGTTTTTATCGTGGCAAGCTTAACCGATCTGCTGGACGGAAAGATTGCCCGCAAATATAATCTGGTGACGAATTTCGGAAAGTTTATGGACCCGTTAGCAGACAAGCTTTTAGTTTGTTCCGCCCTGATCTGCCTGATTGAACTTAGGCAGCTTCCGGCGTGGATGGTGATTATTATTATCAGCCGGGAATTTATCATCAGCGGTTTCCGTCTGGTGGCATCGGATAACGGGATTGTTATCGCAGCAAGCTATTGGGGGAAGTTTAAGACAACATTTCAGATGATTGCCGTGGTTTTACTGATTGTCAACCTGCCTGCCCTGACGTTTATTACAAACCTTTGTGTCTGGGCTGCTTTAGTGCTTACGGTGGTTTCGCTGGTTGACTATCTGTTCAAGAATCATAAGGTACTGACAGAAGGGAGCATGTAAAAGATATGGTCTGTGAATTAATTTCCGTAGGAACAGAATTGCTTTTGGGAAATATTGTAAATACAAACACCAGGTTTCTGGCAGAGAAATGTGCTCTGCTGGGACTGAGCATGTATCATCAGGTAACGGTGGGGGATAACCGGGAACGGCTGGCAGAAACCATACGCACCGCCTTAAAGCGCTCGGATATCGTGATTTTAACCGGGGGGCTGGGGCCTACGGAAGATGACCTGACCAAGGAAGTCTGCGCGGCGGTGATGAACTGCGCCTTGGTGGAAGACGCCCATACAAGGGCAAGGATTGAAGAGTATTTCCGGGGTATTTCCGTAAAAGAAATTTCCGAAAATAACTGGAAACAGGCGATTGTTCCGGACGGTGCAATCATCCTGGATAATGATAACGGCACGGCTCCCGGACTGATTATCGAAAAATTCGGCAAATCCGCAATCCTGCTTCCCGGCCCGCCAAATGAGATGTGTCCTCTGTTTATGGAACAGGTCTATCCCTACCTGCAGAAACTCCAGCCGGAGGTTATCCGCTCGCAGATGGTAAAGATCTGCGGGATTGGCGAGAGCAAGGTGGAAGAAAAGATTCTGGATTTAATTAAACGGCAGACAAACCCCACCATTGCCCCCTACGCAAAAACCGGCGAGGTTCATCTTCGTGTAACGGCAAGGGCTGAAAACGAAGCCGAAGCCGATAAGATGATTAAGCCGGTGGTCAAGGAGATAAAAAAGCGTTTCGGTGACTATGTCTATTCGACCAGGGAGGAGGAAACCTTAGAGATGGCGGTTGTCCGGCTGTTAAAAAAGCTGGAACTGACGGTATCCACCGCAGAATCCTGTACAGGAGGTCTTTTAGCCGCCCGTCTGGTCAATGTTCCCGGGGTTTCGGATGTTTTCCGTGAGGGCTTTATCACCTATTCCAATAAAGCAAAGCGAAAGATTCTGGATGTCGGCAAGGGTACGCTGAAAAAATACGGCGCAGTCAGTGAGCAGACCGCAAAGGAGATGGCAACCGGAGGGGTGTTTGCCACGGATTCCGATGTCTGCATCGCTATAACCGGGATTGCCGGGCCGGACGGGGGAACCGAAGAAAAGCCGGTAGGTCTGGTTTACATTGCCTGCTATCTTAAGGATAAAGTATCTGTGGAGCAGTATTTATTTAAGGGAAACCGGGAAAAAATCCGTGAGCAGGCCGTGGTGAAGGCCCTGGATCTTTTGCGGCGGTCAATCCTTGTGCAGTATCGCTGATTCATTACTGTTCATACATTTCAGTAACCGGGAAAAACGAAAGGAGTATAGGTTTGGAGAGCAGGAACGGAAAGCGGATGATGACGGCAGCCGGGCGTTATGCCTACAGTCGTTTTGCATTAAATTTTACGATGTATTATGAATCCATGGCGGACTATTTCCGTTTGGGTATTCAAAATGATGATAGGATTTCTCCGGCAGAAAAAGAAATGCTGGACGGATTAAAGAGAAATAATCAGGAACTCATTGCCCTGGTCTGCGGTTTTCTGCGCGGGGAAACCACCGTGGCCAAGATGCATGACTTCCGCTGCAGGATTCTTCAGGACGCAGAAAAGACGGCGGCGTATATTGACTGTTTTGGACTTTATGACTATGTGCTTAAGCGCCTGGAGGGTCGGTTTGAGGATGAAATGCCTGTGATGGAAACGGACGGAGAAATCGTCAATGAAATGATGCGGTTTGTGATTTCCGCCGAAGAATCCATGGAGAGAAACCAGCGAATTAAGATGCTTCTGGCAGAGCTTCCCATGCGTTTTACCAGGAATAAGTTTTTTTCCATGATCCGGCAGTCTCTGACCGTCTATGAGGGCGCGGATCGGCAGACCCTGGAACAGGCGATTAAGGCACTTAAACGGGAGGCTCTGCTTACCTTGCCGCAGGGGATGGAAGAAGATCATGCGCAGCTTTATAAAAACCTTAAAAAACTGGAGGAAGCCGACTATAAAAACCTGGATAAGGACGGATTTTTAAGACTTCAGAAAGTGTTTGAAGAGGCGAGGGATATTTTATTTAACCAGTCCACGGATCGAATGAGTTTAATGGAAATGGTTAATGATTTATATGTGATGTGCCTGGCCGGGCCGGATATGCTGATGGACAGCCGGGAGAAGGAAGAACTGCAGTCGCTGGTTTCCATGGTGGCAGAAAGAATGAAAAAGGATGATTATTCGCTGTCGGACGAGGAACTGGAAAAGCATCTTGTTCCGCTTGAGGGTGTGCAGGAAAACTATTACGATCAGTGGAGTCGTTTTGAGGATGCAAATGCAGAAGTTTTTCTGGGAAAGAATGCCCCGGCGCAGGATAAGGAAACGGCCGCAAAGGTTCTGCGGCTGCTTTCCACCAGTATTTACGCACCCCTAGAGCCGGAAGAACGGCCGGAAGAGGAAGGGATTTTGCTGAGCAGAAAGGCTGTGGAAGTTATGTGTCAGCCGTTTTGTGATGAACTGGAGAAGGACTGGAAAAAAAGACCTAAATGTGTTGTCCGTGCCATGATGGCAACCCTGCTTTCCAAGCTTCCGATGTTTTTCCTTACCTCGGACGAGCTTCGCGAATTTCTATTCGGATGCCTTTCTTCCTGTACGAATGCGGCGGAAAAAAGTACATGCATTGAAGAAATCCTGCGGATTATGGAGATGGAAGATGACCTGGTATGAACATCTGTATGTGGGAGAAAAAGCCCAGAAACAAAGGTTTTCAGTGATTCAAAAACTTCGGGAGAGAAAGGCCGGATCATCGGTTTATGTGATTGTTCCGGCGTCGAATGAAAAAAATCTTCTGGATATTTATTCGGCTCCGGAGTTTTTCGCCTGGGAAGAACGGGCAGTCCAGACAGGAAATAAAGAAGAGCAGATGATTTTGGGGATTGCCCTGGGATATGCAGAGGCCCTGCAGCTTGCCGGAGCGATGGTTGACGAGGTCTACCAGGCGACCGGAGGGTTTGCGGTTAAAGCGTTTTTATGCTGCAGTGAACATGCGTAAACGGCGTGAATTTTGACGTATTTGCGGTGTTGTAGGTGAATGTAAAACCTGATTGCGGTGTTGAAGGTGAATGAACTTGGGTGCTGAAGGTGGGATTGATGGAAATAGTATTCTTCATTCTAAAACTGATGGGATGGTTGGTTTTGGGGATTCTGGGGTTAATTCTTGGAATCCTGCTTTTGGTGCTGTTTTCTGCCATTGTATACCGGGTGGACGGAAAAAAAGAAGAAAAGGCAGAGGGAAGGCTTTGCGTTACCTGGTTTTTTCACATCCTTTCTGTGGTTCTTGGCTATCAGGATGAATTTTTTGCTCAGGTGAAGGTTTTTGGGAAGACGGTCTGGAAGCTTAAAAGCGAAGACGGCAGGAAAGAAGACTTTGAAAATACGGAGGGTACGGAAGGGATAAAAGATTCCGGGGAAGAATTCATAATGCCGGAAGATGCCGGGGAAGAAATCCCAGAGGCAGAAAAAGAAGAATCGGTACAAATGGCAGAAGATGCACAAGCTGTACAAAACGCAGAAGATGCTGCTATACCGGAAGATAACACACTGCTTTTGGACGATTTATTTCTGGACGAGGAAAAGCAAAGGAAAAAGCAGAAGAAAAAGCAAAAGATAAAAAACCGGATGGAAAAAAAGAAGAAAAAGCTGCAGAAACTTAAGTTTTCTTTTTCGGAAATCTGTGGTAAACTTAAACAGATAGAGGAAAAAAGACAGTGGCTTTTGGAAAAGTGGGACCAGCTTAAAAGCATGGTTCAAGATCCGGCAAACCAGGCTTCCGTGCGGCTGATTCTGCGGCAGATAAAGAAAATTTTCCGGCACATCCTTCCGCGTAAGGGATCGGCAGAAATAACTTTTGGCCGGGAAGACCCGTATCTGATGGGAAAAATTTTAAGCTATGCGGGGGCAGCTTACCCGTTTGTGCACAAAATTCTGGTGCTTCATCCCGTTTTTGGGGAGGATCGGCTGGAAGGGGAGGTGCATGTAAAGGGAAGGATTCGCCTGGGGGTAATCCTGGGCTATGTGCTCAGGCTTCTGTTTAATAAAAATATTCGTCAAAAGCTTAAGGAGGTAGTAAAGAATGGCAGATAATCCATTTGCATCTGCTCTGGATGCGTTATTTTCGGGGATGGATAAGTTTGTGACCACAAAGACCGTGGTGGGGGAAGCAGTGAAGATTGATGATGCAATTATTCTGCCGCTGGTGGATGTTTCCTGCGGGATGGCTGCGGGGGCATTTGCCGATAAGGGGAAAAATAAGGATAATGGTGCAGGGGGAATGAGTGCAAAAATTTCACCCAGTGCAGTCTTAGTGATTCAAAACGGTGTGACCAAATTAGTCAGCGTAAAGAATCAGGACCCGCTCACCAAGGCTTTAGATATGGTTCCGGATGTGGTGAACCGTTTTGTGGGCGGTCCAAAGGGAGCAGGGGAGGTTTCCCCCAGAGCTATGGAAGCCGCAGAGGAGATTGCAGGAAAGCAATAGCTGCTGTGAATGTGTGAACAGCAACAAGAAATAAGACGGGCAGCAGAAGGAACGAAAGCGGTATACTTTTCGTTTCTGCTGCATATCCTGTGTTATAAGTGTTAAAGAAGAGGGGAATCCCCTGATGAAGCGGGTTTATGGATTGATGTTATTTTCGTATAGCTGCGGGATGGTTACGCTTTTATTCTTACCGGTAACACTGACCACGCTGATCTTTGTTGTCGCCTGTTTGATCGTGGGCTATAACTTATTCTGCTGCTGAATGAAGGAAACAATAAAAAGCGAAAATAAAAAAGCAAAAAACTCCGGCTGTTTTGTCCAGTCGGAGTTTCCGTTTTCAATAAAATAGTTTAAAAATGATGTTGCTTATGCCCGCTCTACTAACCCGGAACGCAGGCAGGATGTACATACATACATCTTCTTTGTACCGCCAAGGGTTTTAACCCGAACGGATTTCATGTTAGCTTTCCATATCTTGTTCGATCTTCTATGGGAATGGCTCACCGCATTTCCGAAGTGAGCAGCCTTTTCACAGATTGCACATTTGGCCATGACTTTGCACCTCCTTTGTCGGTACTTGGGCTTTAAAAACCCACAACAAGTACATCTTAACAGAAACGCATAAAAAAAGCAAGAGAAAAATAAAAATTCGTTTCTTTTTTTTGAAAAATAGTGTATACTAAAGCCATGTAGATTTTTAGCGCAGAGGAGGCTTAAAGATGAAGGCTCGGATTATGAATAAACTTGGGGAGATTCAGATAAGTTCCGAAGTTATCGCCATGTATGCCGGGATTACGGCAGTGGAGTGTTTTGGAATCGTGGGCATGGCGGCGGTCAGCATGAAGGACGGTCTGGTGAAGCTTTTAAAAAGAGAAAGTCTGACCCATGGGATTACTGTAGATATTAAGGATAATCATATGAGTATTGATTTTCATGTGATTGTGGCTTACGGCGTAAGCATCTGTGCCGTTGCCGATAATTTAATTGAAAATGTAAAATACAAAGTCGAAGCATTCACCGGGATGGAGGTTGACAAGATCAACATCTATGTTGAAGGTGTGCGAGTGATTGATTAAGGAGGAAGCCGGTGATATGAATACCATTGACGCAAAACTGCTCCAGAAAGCCTTTTTAGCCGGAGCAGGCAGCCTTGAGGCCAAGAAAGAATGGATTAATGAATTAAATGTTTTTCCTGTTCCCGACGGAGATACGGGGACGAATATGACCTTAACGATAATGTCCGCTGCCAAAGAGGTTGCCGCTATCGAAGAACCGGACATGAAGGCTTTAGCCAAGGCGATTTCTTCCGGTTCCCTTCGGGGGGCAAGGGGAAATTCCGGCGTTATCCTGTCGCAGCTTTTCCGGGGATTTACCAAGGAAATTAAGGAGCATCAGGAGATCGACCGGGAAGTTCTTGCAAACGCCATGGTGAGGGCGACCGAAACTGCCTATAAAGCGGTAATGAAGCCCAAAGAAGGAACGATCCTTACCGTGGCCAAGGGGATGTCGCAGAAGGCGTTAGAGCTGGTTGACCAGACCGATGATATTCTGGATTTTTGTGAAAAAATTATTGCCGAAGGAGATTATGTCTTAAGCCAGACACCGGAGATGCTTCCGGTATTAAAGCAGGCCGGCGTGGTGGATTCCGGCGGTCAGGGCCTGATGCAGGTGGTTAAGGGCTGTCTGGACGGACTTAAGGGTAAGGAAGTCGGGCTGGTTTCCGAAAACATGTCCGCACCGCAGGCCGCTGCCCGCCCGCTTGACACGGCGCAGCTTGACACGGCGCAGCTTGACACCTCCGATATTCGTTTTGGCTACTGTACGGAGTTTATTATTAATACCGAAAAGGAGTTTACCGAAAAAAACGAACATGAATTCAAAGCTTATCTGGAAGAACTCGGCGATTCCATTGTCGTTGTGGCGGATGAAGATGTGGTTAAGGTGCATGTTCATACCAACCACCCCGGACTTGCCTTTGAAAAAGCGCTGACCTACGGCTCGCTTTCCCGGATGAAGGTCGATAACATGCGCGAAGAGCATGAGGAGCGGCTGATTAAAGACGCCAGCCGGATTGCCGCAGAGCAGAAGGGAAAGGAAGAAGAAGGCGGACAAAAGAAAACCGCAGAACCCAGAAAACCCAGCGGATTTATTGCCGTTTCCGTAGGCGAAGGACTGACCGAGATTTTTAAGGGAATCGGTGCGGACTATCTGATTGAAGGCGGACAGACCATGAATCCCAGTACGGAAGATATTTTAACGGCGATCGATCAGGTGAATGCCGATGAGATTTTTATTTTCCCGAACAATAAAAACATTATTCTGGCTGCACAGCAGGCAGCAGGTCTTGCCGAGGGAAAGAAGGTTACGGTGGTTCCCTCAAAGACCGTTCCCCAGGGAATTACGGCGCTGATTAATTTTATGCCGGATTTAAGTACCGAGGATAATCTGGAAAATATGACGGCAGAAATGGGAAAAGTAAAGACCGGGCAGGTAACCTATGCTGTCCGCAAGACGAATATCGACGGTATGGATATCGAAGAAGGGGATATCATGGCTATCGGCGATCAAGGGATGCTGGCGGTGGAAAAATCGGTGAATGCCGCTGCCTTAAAAGCACTGGAAGCAATGATCGACGGAGAGTCTGAACTGGCAACTATTTACTACGGTGCAGAGGTGGATGAGGTTTCGGCGCAGAAGCTTTTTGAACAGGCGCAGGAGAAATTTGCCGGGGTGGAAATCGAACTGCAAAACGGCGGACAGCCCGTGTATTATTATATGATTTCGGTAGAGTAGGAAAGAGAAAGGTTATTGCGATGAAAAGAGAACCGCAGCCTGTCGAAGAGATCAAGGGAATCGGGGAAAAGACGGGAAAACTTTTCAGAAAATTAGGCGTGGAAACCACCAGGGATTTACTGCATTACTATCCGCGGGCTTATGACGCTTTTCATGAACCGGCTGCTATCGGGCAGCTTAAGGAAGGCGTCGTGGGAACGGTTTCCGGCGTCCTCTTAAAGCCGCCGGAACTTCTGCGCATTAACGAGATGCAGATTGTGGTAGCCGTACTGAAAGATTTAACCGGAACCATCCAGCTTACCTGGTATAATATGCCCTATATCCGGACAAATTTAAGGACAGGTATTTTATATGTATTTCGCGGACGGGTAGCGAGGAAAAAAAGCCGGCTGACGATGGATCAGCCGGAAATTTTTTTACCGGAAGCCTACCAGAAGCTTATCCATTCCCTTCAGCCCGTTTATGGACAGACGAAAGGGCTGGGAAATAAAACCATCAGCAGGGCCGTGGCCTGGGTACTTAAAAGTCAGGAAGAGGAACCGGAGTATCTTCCCGAAAAACTGCGAAAAAAGTATGCGCTGGAAGATTTTTCAGCCGCGTTGACACATATTCATTTCCCAAAGGACGAAAACGAACTTCTTTTTGCCCGCCGAAGGCTGGTATTCGACGAGTTTTTTTTCTTTCTTATCGGCGTGCGCAGGTTAAAAGAGCAGAGAGGTGTGAAAAAATCATCTTTTGTGATGAAAAACAGCGTCCTGACCGATAGATTTATGCAGGCGCTTCCCTATAAGCTTACCTCGGCGCAGGAGAGGGCGTGGGAGGAGATCCGCCGGGATCTGCAGGGCGGACTGGTGATGAACCGTCTGGTGCAGGGCGACGTTGGATCGGGAAAAACCATACTGGCGGTTCTTTCCCTGTTAGAAACGGCAGAGAACGGCTTTCAGGGTGCTCTTATGGTTCCGACGGAGGTTCTGGCCAAACAGCATTTTGAATCGATGGAAACGCTTCTTATTGAAAACGGCATTCATCATGAAGCGGTTCTGGTGACGGGATCGATGACCGCAAAGGAAAAGCGCATTGCCTATGAAAAAATCCGTACAGGAGAGGCGAAAATCATCGTCGGCACCCATGCATTGATTCAGGAAAAGGTGGAATATCCATCTTTAGCCCTGGTGATCACCGATGAACAGCACCGGTTTGGTGTGGGACAGAGGGAGGCTCTGGGCGAAAAGAGCAGGAATACGCCCCATGTGATGGTGATGAGCGCCACGCCGATTCCGCGGACATTGGCGATTATCCTTTACGGCGATTTGGATATTTCCGTAATTGACGAGCTTCCGGCAAACCGTCTTCCGATTAAAAATTGTGTGGTGGGAACGGATTACCGGAAAAATGCCTATGCTTTTATCACCCGCCAGGTTCTTCAGGGACGGCAGGCTTATGTGATCTGCCCCATGGTGGAGGAGAGCGAGATGATTGAAGCGGAAAATGTCCTGGATTATACAAAAAAGCTGCAGAAAGAACTTCCCTCGTCAATCTGTGTGGAATATCTTCACGGAAAATTAAAGGGAAAAGAAAAAAATCAGATTATGGAACGGTTTGCCGCCGGGGAAATTCAGGTGCTGGTATCCACAACCGTAATCGAAGTGGGCGTCAATGTGCCCAATGCCACAGTGATGATGATCGAAAATGCCGAGCGCTTCGGCCTTGCCCAGCTTCACCAGCTTCGCGGGCGCGTGGGGCGGGGAAAATACCAGTCCTATTGTATTATGATTAACTGCGCAGACGACGGAGAGGACGGGGACACGAAAAAGCGGCTGGATATCTTAAACCATTCCAACGACGGATTTTACATTGCCGCCGAAGATTTAAAGCTGCGGGGGCCGGGGGATATCTTCGGCGTCCGCCAGAGCGGAGAGATGGAATTTAAGCTTGCCGATATCTTTACCGACGCGAATTTATTAAAAACGGTTTCGGAGGAAGTCAACCGTCTTCTGGAAGAAGATCCGGAACTTGAACAGGAGGAACACCGGGAACTGAAGATAAAGTTAGAAGAATATGCGCAGGAAGGGTATGAGAAGGTGAATTTATAATGGCTGTTTACCGGGCTTACTGCAAGAATTTACGAGGAAGGATGTGTAAGTTTCTTGGGAAAGAGGCGTAAGTTTTTCAATTTCTAAAAAATGACATTTTTCGTAAAACCTTCTAGTGTATTCCTGGCCATAAAGCACATAATAGGATTGTAGCAAAAAACAAGCCGCTAAAACATCTGAGGATTTCTGAATCACATGAAAGAAAAGAAAGATGAACAGAATGAACAGAAATAAATATTAGCGGCTCATGAAGAAAAGGAGGCACAAGTTATGGCAAGCAATTCTTCTAACACTACAAACGTACCTGAGGCAAAGGAAGCAATGAACCGTCTGAAAATGGAGGTAGCAAACGAAATCGGTGTACCGTTAAGCAACGGCTACAACGGAAACTTAACCTCTGCACAGAATGGCTCTGTCGGCGGCTATATGGTCAAAAAGATGATCGAAGCCCAGGAACGCCAGATGGCAGGTAAGTAAAAAGAAATAACTTGCAATCCGTGAATAACTTTTAAAGGAAGCCCAAAAGGCAGGACTTCACAAAGAAAAACGGAAAAGAAGAACCGCCGCAGTATGGCAGATGCCTATTTCAAGGCGCTGTACTGCAGCGGTTCTTTTGTTGTGTTTGTTTATATGGCGGTTGTTCAGATGGGAAACAAAGTTTGTTTTAAACCGCCGGAACGAGAAGCAAAGTTAATATGGGTTTGCCTTTAGTGGAAAAAAATTAATTCAGGGAAAGTGATTTTTACTTGCCTCTAATGCGTAGTTAAGGTAAAATAAGGTATGTTCGATACAAAGTTAATTGCAGACAAAGCCTATAGGCTGGAGGGTATGAGAAAAATATGGATATGCTGTTCTTTTTTGTGGCCTGTCTGGGTCTGGCGGAAACCATTGATTTGTTTATGGGAAAAGATTTCCTGATATTTATGGGAGATAAGATGGATGAGAAGGATTATGATTTACCGAAGGTTTTTGCTGTGGAAAAATGGCTTTTTGCCGCCGATACCATAGGCTGTTTTATCCTGACAAAAGGCTCATGGATTGGCTTTTGGGGACAGATTATTGTTCTTTTCCTTTTGTTTATCACGCTGATTGTGCATACCTGGGTGTTTAATGATGAGCGTTTTATGTCGGCTTCGGGAATAAAAAAGAAACAATTAAAGAAAGAAGCCAAGCAAGCCTGGAAGAATCGAAAAAAGGGGAAATAAAAAGGTGAATGAAATTTCTGATAAGGCAGAAAGGGGTGATGGGGTTGCTTCAAAGCGGATTAACGAGTATAATCTTTAATTCGTCATATAGATGGTACAGATATGATAACTGCCTCAAAGCTTGATTCATTATTCTTTGAGGCAGTTTCAATCTGTTTTGCAATGTAGGAAGCATTCCTATAATTCAGGTGATTTTTATCGTTTTTAGGCAGGCTTATCGAATATAATTTACCTTCCCGATTCTCTCCTTAGGCTGGATGGGCGTGTCGTCACGATAGCCTAATGCGGCCATGCCGTAGATAACGTGGTTGGATGGAATTTCCCAGGCATCTAAGATTTCACGGATGGTCGGAGCCTGGCAGATGGTGCGGATCTGGTTGATCCATACACAGCCGATACCCAGAGCCTCTGCAGCCAGATAGATATTTTCCATAGCACAGGCATTATCTTCCATACCAAAAGGGCTGTCCTGCTCGTTTGAAGGGATGATCAGCACTTCCGGCGCATACATATTGTAGCCTTCTCTTCCCAGTTCTTTGCCGATAACTTCAGCCAGCTGCCGAATCTTTTCGCGGTTTTTGATAACCGTAAACTTCCAGGTCTGCCGCCCCATGCCGCTGGGAGCGTGAAGAGCACACTTGACGATGGTTTGGATATCCTCGTCATTTAAGGGTTTTTGTAAAAAGCTGCGGGTGCTTCTGCGGTTTAAAATGGTTTCAATGGTTGGGTTCATGATAATTGGCTCCTTTCATTTATTGGTTTCTTTATTCGATTAATTCAAATCGGTGTTTTTGTGTGGCCTCCGGGTATTGCTGAGGATTAATTTCTTCAGCAAACATTTTGTAGGGACGAACAAACAGCCCATGTTCGCCGTATTGTGCCTGATAAATAACCATTTTCTCTTTTGTTTCTGTATGTGTGGCAATTCCTATTACCTGATAGACATTGCCTCTAAAATGCCGATAATAGTGTCCCGGTAACACTTCATAATGTTCAAGCTGCATAATTGCTTCAGTCCTTTCCTGTTTCTAGCCATAGGATCAGGTTGCAGATGAAAAGCGAACTAAGAATAATGAGGACTGCTAATAATTTACTTGGTGGCAGTAGATTTGTAACCTGATTTACAGTCATACCAACTAAAAAGGCTATAAAAATGGCTTCACAAATTAAACTTTTTTCTGCTTTTTTCATTATCTTTTTCTTGTGCTTTTTTGCTTCAGCAGCAGCGCTTTCCAGGTATTGTTCTTTTTGTTCTTTGACGTCTTTTTGCATTCTGCGAATTTCTTCATCCCGTAAATCAGACAAAATTTCTTTTTTAAGGGCAGCTGAAAAATTATCTATGCTGGAAAGATTTGTTTTTTCTTCATCACTTAATTTAGATTTTACATAAAATTCTACTACTTGATCAAATCTTGACCTTACCATGATTATTCCTCCTCAAAAGAAGAGAGTACTTTTTGATAAAGTCGTTTTTCTTCTTCTGTCCAGCCTGCTTCACCAAATTTTGCTCCACGGAATGAGGTTTCCTGTTGAAAAGCAGCGTTTTTTTTGTTTTTATACCATAGTTTTTCGGTTGGAATAGAGGAAAGTTCCTCAAAAATAAACTGTGCAATTTTAAGCCCTGGTAAAAGCAAAATAGTATTAGGACTGACATTATGAAGACCAATATATAACTTTCCTTCATAAGTAGGATTACAATGTTGATCTGCAATTAGAATGCCTGCTCTGGTGAAGCGTGTTCTGGGACGAATATGGGCGACAAGATTTTCAGGAAGATTTATTTTTTCTGTTAATTCTGCGAGAAGGTATTCTCTAGGAGAAAATAAATATCCATCGGCACCAATGGTAAGGTTTTCGTACATATCATTCAGATTACGCTCATCCGTTGGATCGATTAGTCTTCCAATGCGCTTAAATACTGCAATATTACCAGACATACTAACATCATAGGATGCTGCTTGAAGATGGTTTTCTGAAAAGGGTTCAATCAGAGGAGTAGTGGTGTTATGTATATATTTTTGAATCTCCTTGTCACTGAGTATCATCAAATAATTTCCTCCAAATTTTTGAAATTTATGGGTACTAAAAAGTTAGGTTAATAGTTAATATTATATCTTTTATGATACTTTTGTCAATATTATAGAAATATTTTTCAGAATAAACGCATAAATGAAGCAAAAGTTTTTTCTTTATTATGCACAAATGGAATAAAGAAGAACAGCATTATTGAAGTGAAAATAAGAGAAAAAGCAGACTTGTCAGACTTGAGTGTAACATAATATAGAATTGTGTTACACTGAGAGTTACTACGTAATAATAGCACTCTTTTCGCTATATTGCAAGGTTTTTTCGGAAAAATAGATTAAGAATTCCTGGAAAAATGAATTAAGATTTTTTGAAAAAAGACAAA